>Ga0207433_10000052_pt1 | contig 254358 bp, 244 predicted proteins | sample YelNatPaOPGAMG01_FD_187559 | JGI IMG/M metagenome (GOLD analysis project Ga0207433, IMG submission 187559) | Hot spring thermophilic microbial communities from Obsidian Pool, Yellowstone National Park, USA - OP-RAMG-01 (SPAdes) (version 3) | ecosystem: Environmental > Aquatic > Thermal...
AAAATAGATTTTTTCAATTCATCTAACTCTTCTAATTGCTTCTGTTGGAGTTGTTTTAATCTTTCAATTTTTTCCCGCAAATCATCAAGATAAGCCACAATCCTTTTTTGCTCGGAAAGCGGAGGAAAAGGGATTTCAAGAGAATTAAAAATCCTATTATCAAGATGTGAAATTGCTCCACCTCTCTTTTGAGTATTAAGTTCTTTAAAGTTTGATTTTAAAAATAGAAAAAGATAATTTGTATCTATTTCTTCATTATGTTTAATTTTCCCTATCGTCGAAGCTAAGATACCTTTAAATCCTAGAAAAACATCGCCAGAGTTAGAACCATCGCATATAATAATTATTTCATTTTCATTCACGAGTAACTGAATTTTTCTTAATTTAATAAAATTTTTTTTGTCAATAAAGGGGTGTTAATGGTGAATTTTAAATGGATAAGAAAGTCTATCCTAAATTTACTTTCTGGCTTTAAAGATTTATTTTATCTTTTTTCTATTAGCCAAGTATTTTCTGATCACCGACATTGATGATAATATAAAAACTCCCCGGGCAGGACTCGAACCTGCAACCCTCCGGTTAACAGCCGGATGCTCTACCGGTTGAGCTACCGGGGAATTTTATTTATTTTAATTAATTTTTGTTAAAAAGTCAAATTGTTTCTAATTTTATCCTTCGCGAACGGGGAATCTGGTTTTTTAGTTTTTTATTCCGATAATAGCCAATGGCGATTGGGTAATTTTTGTAGAATAAGATTTTGTAACCTTCTTCCATATCTAACGCTAAAAGTAAGTCCTCGCCAAGAAGAAATTTTTTTAGTTCTTCTTCATTTAAATGGATGATATTTTTTTTGGCATAAAAACCAAAAATTTGGCAGGCATCAATCGTTGGTTTTATTCCATTTTTTACTATCCGCGCCACCCTTATCCCCTTTCTTAAAATATTTTCACAATTAAAATCTTTTGCTTCTTTGGTCATCAAATAGATACTGTTTTTATATTGGTAAAATTCGTAAGGAGAAAAAACCTCTTCTTCAATGCCAAACTCTTCTTTAAAGTATTTTAATAGGTTTTTCATATTAAATTATTTAAATTATAAAGAATTTGAATTTTATTTCAAAAATTGTATAATTTAAGTTAAAAAATTAAAAAGGAGGAAACAAAATGGCAGAGAAACTAAACCCTTTTGAAATTGCTCAAAAACAACTTGACCAAGCAGCAGAACTTTTAAAACTTGATAAGGCAACCCATCAGCTTTTGCGGGAGCCCTTGCGGGAAATGACCGTTTTAATTCCGGTGAGAATGGATAACGGTGAAGTGAAAGTTTTCAAAGGTTTTCGGGTTCAATATAATGATGCTCGAGGACCGTGCAAAGGTGGCATCCGTTTCCATCCGGAAGAAACCCTTGACACAGTTCGGGCATTGGCCGCTTGGATGACTTGGAAAACTTCTTTGTTAGATTTGCCTTATGGTGGTGGCAAAGGCGGCGTCATCTGTAATCCTAAGGAAATGTCGGATAAAGAAAAAGAACAATTGGCCCGAGGCTATATCCGGGCTTTAGGCGAATTTATTGGACCAGAAAAAGATATCCCGGCACCTGATGTCTATACCGACCCGCAAATTATGGCTTGGATGATGGATGAATTTTCTAAACTTCGGGGTTATTATTGTCCCGGAGTAATCACCGGCAAGCCTATTCCGATTGGTGGTTCCTTGGGAAGAAATGACGCTACTGCCCGCGGTGGAATTTATACCACGAGAGAGGCGGCAAAATATTTGAAGATTGATTTAAAAGATGCTCCGACCGCTATCCAAGGATATGGTAATGCCGGCTCTTTTGGAGCGATTTTGGCAAAAGAGATTCTTGGAGTAAAAATTGTGGCGGTTTCTGATTCGCAAGGCGGAATTTATTCTAAAGATGGTCTTGACCCTTATGAAGTATTAGAATTTAAAAAGAAGAACGGCACGGTTGTTGGCTTTAAAAAGGCAAGCAAGATTACTAACGAAGAATTATTGGAACTTGATGTTACTTTGCTTATGCCTTCGGCTCTGGAAAATGTGATTACCAAAGATAATGCTCCGAGAATAAAGGCAAAGATTATTGCGGAATTGGCCAATGGACCAACAACCCCAGAAGCCGATGAGATTTTACACCGCAAAGGGATTTTTGTTATTCCTGACTTTTTATGCAATGCCGGTGGAGTAACGGTTTCTTATTTTGAATGGGTTCAAAATATTACTGGTTATTACTGGTCGTTAGAAGAAGTCCATAAAAGATTGGATGAAAAAATGACCAAAGCCTTCTGGGGAGTAATTGAGATGTACGAAAAGAAGAAGGTAAATACCCGAATGGCCGCCTATTTAGTAGCCGTTGCCCGAGTGGTCGAAGCGATGAAACTGCGTGGTTGGGTATAATATGGCAAAGATTTTAAAGAAAGAGATTTTAGCCCCTAATATCAAAAAGTTTGTTGTCCTTGTTCCGGAAGTTGCCAAAAAAGCCTTACCCGGACAGTTTGTTATCCTTCGGGTTTGTGAAGAAGGGGAAAGAATACCGCTAACGATTGCTGATTTTGACCGCCAAGAAGGAACAATAACTATTGTCTTCCAAGAAGTTGGTAAAACTACTTTCCATTTGGGAATGCTTAACGAAGGTGATGAAATCCTTGATTTTGTTGGTCCCTTAGGAAAGCCATCGGCAATTGAAAAATTTGGTACCGTTTGTTGTATCGGTGGGGGTGTGGGCACACCGGAAATCTATCCGGTTGCCCGCGCCCTTAAAGAAGTTGGCAATTATATAATTTCTATCATTGGTGCCCGAAGCAAAGATTTGGTAATAATGGAAAAGGAAATGAAAGCCGTCTCCGACGAACTTTATGTTACTACTGATGATGGCTCTTACGGAATGAAAGGTTTGGTCACCGATGCCTTAAAAAAATTGTTACAAGAGAATAAAAAAATTGACCGGGTGATTGCTGTCGGTCCAGTAATTATGATGAAGGCGGTTTCGGAATTGACAAAAGATTATAATATTAAAACGATTGTCTCTTTAAATGCGATGATGCTTGATGGCACCGGGATGTGTGGGATTTGTCGGGTGGAAATTGGCGGGGAGACAAAATTTGCTTGTGTTGATGGACCGGAGTTTGATGGTCATTTAGTAAATTACGATTTATTAATGGCTCGTTTGCGCACCTATTTAGAAGAAGAGAAAATTTCTTTAAAATTATTTAAAGAAAAAATGGGCCTTTCTTAGAGGAGGAAAAGTGGCTATTAGTCCAAAAAAAACACCGATGCGCGAGCAAGACCCAAAAGAAAGAATAAAGAATTTTAATGAGGTACCGCTCGGTTATACGGAAGAAGAAGCCAAATTGGAAGCCCAGCGCTGTCTCCAATGTAAAAAACCACCTTGTGTAAAAGGTTGTCCAGTAGAGATTGATATTCCTGGTTTTATCAGTAAAATTCGGGAAGGAAATTTTAAAGAAGCCATTCGGATTTTGAAAGATAAAAATAGTCTGCCGGCGATCTGTGGACGGGTATGTCCCCAAGAAGACCAATGTGAAAAGGAATGTGTTTTGGGTAAAAAATATGAACCAGTAGGAATTGGTCGCTTAGAAAGATTTGCTGCTGATTGGGAAGCGGAACAGGGATTGATGGAGTTACCAAAGATTGAAAAGAAAACCGGTAAGAAAGTTGCGGTTGTCGGTAGTGGTCCTGCTGGTTTAACCTGTGCTTCCGAATTAGCCAAAATGGGTCACGAAGTAGTAATCTTTGAAGCCTTACATAAACCGGGAGGGGTATTGGTTTACGGAATTCCGGAATTTCGGTTGCCCAAAAAAATTGTGGAAAGAGAGGTTAATTATGTAAAAGCCTTAGGAGTAAAGATTATCTGTAATTTCGTTGTCGGTAAGACAAAGACTGTCGATGAGTTGTTAACCGAGTTTGATGCGGTCTTTATTGGTACCGGTGCTGGTCTTCCTTGGTTTATGAATATTCCGGGAGAAAATTATACTGGTATCTATTCCGCCAATGAGTATCTCATCCGCGTAAATTTGATGAAAGCCTATCTCTTTCCGGAATATGATACGCCGATTGTCCGCGGGAAAAATGTGGCGGTAATTGGTGGTGGCAATGTGGCTATGGATGCGGCAAGAACGGCTTTAAGATTGGGAGCAGAAAAATCAATGATTATCTACCGACGAAGCAAAGCAGAAATGCCGGCAAGGATTGAAGAGATTGAAAGGGCGGAAGAAGAAGGGGTGATTTTCCATTTTTTAACTTTACCCGTAAGATACCACGCGGATGAAAATGGTCGGGTAAAGGCAATGGAATGTATCAGAATGGAATTGGGCGAACCCGACCATACTGGCAGAAGAAAACCAATCCCCATTCCCAATTCTAATTTTATAATCCCCGTTGATACGGTGGTAGTTGCTATTGGTCAAAGTCCTAACCCTTTAATTCCGCAGACAACAAAAGGGATTGAAGTTGGTAAACACGGAAATATTATTGTTGATGAAAAAACGGGCAAGACAACCAAAAAGGGTGTCTTTGCCGGTGGTGATATTGCCACCGGAGCAGCAACCGTAATTTTGGCAATGGGTGCTGGCAAGGTTGCTGCCAAAGCGATTGATGAATATTTAAAAACGGGTAACTGGTAAATATAAAAAATGGGAGAGAAATATGAAAAGAACCGCCTTTGTTTTGATTAATTGTTTGCCGGGCAAAACGAAAGAGGTGATTCATAAATTGCAACAAATTCCTAATGTTGAATATGCGGAAATGGTTTTGGGTCCTTACGATATTATTGCCATTATCCAGGCAAATGAGATTGAAACTATTGCCGTTATTGTTGACGAAAAGATTAGAACCATTGATGGCGTGGATGAAACTATTACCTGTGTAGCTATTGGTAAAGAAGAGATAACTGGTTTAATTTTTTAAAAAGGAGTAAAAAATGGCCGAAGCTTATATTTTGATAACTGTTCAAGCCGGTAAAGCCCGGGATGTTTATGAAGAACTTTCCAAAATTAAAGAAATAACCCATGTAGATGCGATTGCCGGACCTTTTGATATCATTGCTTTAATCAAGGCACCAGATTTTAATGCTATCGGTAGATTGGTAATTGAAAAAATCCAAAATATCCCTGGCGTTGAACGGACATTAACCTGTAACATTATCCATTTTGAACAATAAGGAATTAGTCAATTACTTAAAAAAGAAAAGGATTGGAATTCTCTGCGGCGGTTGGTCAAAAGAAAGGGAGATTTCGCTTTTAACCGCCAAGAATGTCGCTTCGGCTTTAGAAAAACTTGGCCTCCAATACCAGATAATTGACATTGATAAAAATTTCTATAATCAGATTATCAATTCCAAAATTGATATTGCCTTTATCGCCCTTCATGGTAAACCAGGAGAAGACGGTACTATTCAAGGATTTTTAGAACTGGTTGGTATCCCCTATACTGGTTCCGGGGTTTTGGCTTCCGCTATCGGCATGGATAAAATAATGACCAAAATCTTATTTCAATATGCCCAAATTCCCACACCTAAATTTGTAACTTTGAATAAAAACGAAAATCTTTTAGAAAAAATTGAACAGGCGGAAAAGGAATTAGGATTTCCTTTGGTACTAAAACCCCGATACGAAGGCTCCAGTGTTGGTGTGGAAATTGTTGACAATAAAAAAGAGCTATTAAAAAAGGCGAAATCTTTAAGAAAGGAGTTTGCCGATTTATTTTTGGAAGAGTATATTGAGGGGATGATTGCTACCTGTGGTATCTTGGATGATAAACCATTACCCATTTTGGAACTTGTTCCCAAAAAAGAGCGGTTCTATTCTTATAAAGCAAAATATACCAAAGGTGAAACCGAATTTATTTTACCAGCAAGATTAGATAAAAAGACAACCTTAAAAATTCAAGAATTATCTTTAAGGGCTCACAAAATCATTGGTTGTAAAGGATATTCAAGAATTGACCTGATAGTAAAAGAAAGGAAAAAACCTTATTTTTTAGAAATAAACACTTTACCCGGACTAACCGAATTGTCTGATTTACCAAAAGAAGCCCATCATCTTGGAATTTCTTATGAAGAGGTAATATTAAAAATTTTAAAAACCGCAATCGACTAAAGAGGAGACCGTATCGGGAGCTATTTAGGGAATAACCTTTAGGATTTCACCTTTAATTTTCAAAAGCAATTCTTTCTTTAAACCGCGCAAAAGCCATTTCACTTCCCTTATTTTCAATTCCCTTTCTAATATCTTATATTTATATTTGATTTTCAATTGATAGACCTCTTTGGCATAGGCGTGGTAAAATATCCTTTCGCTACCGAATAGACCATAATCGTTAAGGATTTGGGAAACCAATTTATCAATCTGATAAAAGATTTTTGCCCAAATTTTATAATTTCTTACCATTTCCTCATCCTTTACCTTATTTTGGTAATTATTTATCCTTTCTTTATCTTCTTTCATCATAGATATATAACGAAAAAGAATCCTTTATCTTACCCCAAAATTTTGATTGACTTTTTAAAATTTTTTGTTAAATTTATTTAAATATGGGGCCGTGGCGCAGTGGGAGCGCGTTTGACTGGCAGTCAAAAGGTCACGGGTTCGAATCCCGTCGGCTCCATTAATAATTAAGAAAAAGGAGAAAAGAAAATGAAAAAGTATTTAGGTTTATTGTTGTTATTAATTATTGGTTGTGCGCCACCGACGACCGTAAAAAAATATACTGAAGAAGAGTTGGCGGAAAGAAGAAAAGAGGCGGAAAAATATTACAGTCTTGGGGCGGAATATTATAAACAGAACGAATGGGAAAAGGCATTAGAAAATTTTAATACCGCTTTAAGTTACGATTCCAATTTTTATGAAGCCTACATTGCTATTGGCAATACCTATAAAAAATTGCGTGATGCCCAAAAAGCGGAAGAATATTTTTTAAAGGCTTTAAAGATTGACAATAGAAACAGCAAAGGTTACGAAGCCTTGGGTGATTTATATCTCTCCTTAGGTCAGTTAAGTAAGGCGGAAAGTCTTTATCAAAAAGGAATAAGCTTGGATACGACCAATGAGGAACTTTATTTGGGTTTGGCGGCAATTTATGAAAAATCTAAAGAAGATAAAAAGGCGGAGTCTTTATATTCTTTGTTAATTAACCGCTGTCCGGATAGGCTGGATATTTTTTATAAATATGGTGAATTTTTAACCAAAAGAAAAAGATTTAAAGAGGCAAAAGATATGTTTGAAAAATGTCTTTCCCGTTATTCGGAAGAGCCGGCTTTAAGAGAAAGATATGGTGATGTGCTTTTTGAATTGAATGAGTTTGAGCGTGCCCTTAATGAATATAATTTTATTCTTTCCAAAGAACCTAATAATGTGGCGATAATTTTGAAGGTTGGCGATGTTTATTTAAAACAGAAAAAATATAATAATGCCCGGCAGATGTTTAATAAGGCATTAAATTTAGCCCCCAATGACCCCATGCCCCATATCCATTTAGCTGATTATTATCAACAATTGGGTAATTTTGCCCAAGCGGAAAATGAATTGAAAAAGGCCTTGGCCATCTCGCCCAATTTGGATGTGGCCTTTGTGATTGCTGGCGACATCAAAAAAAGAAAAGCCGAAGAGAGTCAAAAAAATAAGCAGTTAAAAGAAGCCTATTATTTGTATAAAGAAGCAATCAATGAGTATAATAAAGTGAAAGAAGATAGCCCTTATAATGATTATTGTAAAAATGAAATAAAAAGAATTAAAGTGATTATGGATAAGATTAAAGAAGAGCTTTGGTTCCAAGGAATAAAGATTGAAGAGTGATGTTTGAGAAAAAGATTTTACTCCTCAATGCCAATTACGAACCTTTAACCATCTGCAAATTGAAGAAGGCCCTTAAACTGCTATTTTTGAAGAAAGCGGAATTGGTTGAATCGGAAAATGGTCGAAAAATAAGAACCCCAAGCACCAGTTTGGTAATGCCCAGTGTTATTCGGCTGGCCTATTATGTAAAAGTGAAAAGAAGAGAAATCCCTTTAACCAAAAAAAATATTTTAAGAAGAGACAATTATACCTGCCAATATTGCGGAAGAAAAAATGTTCCTTTGACTACCGACCACATCATTCCCAAAGCCTATGGTGGTAAAGATGAATGGGAAAATTTGGTCTGTGCCTGTGTGGAGTGTAATACTTTAAAAGGTAATAAAAGATTGAGTGAAACCAACCTTAAATTATTAAAAAAACCAAAGGCACCAACTTATATCACCTTTTTGTTAAATTCGCTTCCCGAAATCCCGGAAAATTGGCGTCCCTATCTTTTCCAAAGATAATTATTTTTTTTATCTTCTTTTTAAATAATAAGGAAATCAAAATTAACAACATTGAAATTAAGGGGACAAAAAAAATAAAACCAAAATTAGTCTATTCTTTGCCCCTAAAAGAAGAGGCAATTTTTGAATTGCGAAGGGAAATTATTGATTTTTATCTCCAAGAAGGTTTCTTTGATGTGAAGGTAAATATCGCCATGCAGAAAAAAGGGAAAAACCTTGTCCTTTTTTATTTGGTAAAAGAAGGGGAGCGATACCAAATAGGAAATATTAATATCCATTCAAATTTTATCCGCGCTGATAACCTATTAAAATTAATTACCGAAAAGGATTATTCGCAAGAAAATCTTAATAGAATTATAAAGAAAATCATTGATTTTTATTGGGAGATTGGCTTCCCCTTCGTAAAAATTGAACCGAAAAACTTTGAATTGGCTGATAAAAAAGTAAATTTTGATATTTTTATTGATGAAGGTGAAATGGTAAAGATTAATGACCTGCGGGCTGTTGGCGAAATGGTAATTCCGCCACCAATTTTAAAAAAAAGTAGTGGTTTTACGAAGCCTTTTTATTTCCAAAAAAGTTTGCTCGAAAAATTTAAAAGGAATATTTATAAAAACCTTAAAATCACTTGGAGCGATTATTTTCTTAGTAAAAGCGAAGAAGGAGGATATTTTTTAAATTTTTACTTTCCTTTTTTAAGAAAAAATAATTTTCTTTTTTTTCTTTCTTATCTGCCAAATGAGAAAAGCTTTTATTTTAATTTAAACTTAAAGGTCTTCAATTTTTTAAACCAGTGGGAAGAATGGGAACTCGCCTTAGAAAAATTTTTTCAAAGAAATTTCTATCTTTTTACTTATTGTCAACCTTATCTTCTCTTTTTTAAAAAAATCTTTTTTACCACCAGTTTTAAAAACTTTGACACCACCACTTCCCTTCTCACCCTTGCCAGTAATATTTATCTGCCCACCAAATGGGAAGAACTTTCTTTAAATTTTATTATCCAAAGCGAATTTTACAATTCGGTAGTCGCCGAGAAGCCAACTTACCAAATCTTTTCCTTCGGACAAGAGTTTATTTTTGACAACAAAATTGATAATTACCAAAAGGGAGATTATTTCTCTTTAAAAACCTTGGTCGGCGAAAGAAAATTAAAAGAGAAAAATCAGCAATTAAAATTTACTTTGGAAAGCCGAGCAGAATTTTTATTTTTGCTTTTTAAAAAAAATTGGCTTTTTCATAATGAAATTTTGGGTGGCAATATTTATTTTTCCGATACCCTTTATTATTGGGAAAAATTCTTTTTGGGTGGCCAGAATTATGTCCGCGGATTTTCGGAAGAGCAATATCCCGCAACTTCTTTTTTAATCTTCCGCAATCATCTTAAATACCTTTTTAAAGAGATCTTCTTTCCTTATCTTTTTTTTGATTACGGAATTGGTAAAGATAATAAATGGTTTTTTTTAAAAAGTGGTGGCGGCGGAATTGATTTTTTAACTAAAAACGGCATTTTTTATTTTAGCGTGGCCTTTCCTTTTGGTTTTAATCTTTTTGACACGCGGATTTATTTAGGCTATATTTTTCAATTTTGAAGATGAGTATAATAAAAGCAATTATCTTGGGAATGGTTCAAGGATTAACCGAATTTTTGCCCATCTCCAGTTCTGGTCATTTGTTATTATTAGAAAAGATTTTAAAATCAGATTTTGATATCGGTTTTCTTCTTTATCTCCATTTAGGGACAACCTTGGCTTTAATCCTTTTCTTTTTTAATTTAATTAAAGAAGAGATTAAAAGAAAAAATATCTTCCTCTTTTTAAAAATTTTTGTCGCTTTAATACCAATTATTCTCGTGGGTTTCTTTTTTAAAGAAAAAATTGAAACCCTTTTTGAAAATTTTAACTATCTCCCCTATTTTTTTCTTATCAGTAGTCTTTTAATATTTTTCACTAAATACCAAAAAGAAAAATTTTTTGATTTGAATTATGGTCAAGCGCTTATTATTGGTATTTTCCAAACCTTGGGAATTTTTCCGGGAATCTCCCGCTCCGGAGCCACCATTGCTGGTGGTTTATATTTAGGAATCAAAAACGAGCTGAGTTTTAATTTCGCTTTTCTTTTAGGGATACCAACAATTATTGGTGCTAATATTTGGGAATTCCGTAAACAACCGGGACTCCTTTTTTCACCAGTTTATCTTTGGGGATTTTTGGCTTCTTTTATTTTTGGTCTTCTTTCGCTTTATCTTTTAAAAAAATTAGTTTATCAGAAAAAATTTTATTATTTTGGTTATTATCTTTTTTTAATCTTCATTCTTCTTCTTATTGACAATTTAAAATTTTTAGATATCTTTTAAATTATGAAAGAACTTATTAAAAAAAGCGAAAATTTCTCCGAATGGTATACCCAAGTAATCTTAAAAGCCGAGTTAGCCGATTACGCGCCCATCAAAGGTTGCATGGTAATTAGACCTTACGGTTACAGTATTTGGGAAAATATTCAAAAAGGTTTGGATAAAAGATTTAAAGAAACCGGTCACCAAAATGCCTATTTTCCCCTTTTTATTCCCGAAAGTTTTTTAAAAAAAGAAGCGGAACATGTGAAAGGTTTTGCTCCGCAAGTGGCCTGGGTAACAAAAGGCGGCGAAGAAGAACTTCCCGAAAGATTAGCAGTGAGACCAACTTCGGAGGCGATTATTTGTAGTATGTATGCTAAATGGGTAAAATCTTATCGCGATTTGCCCATTTTAATAAATCAATGGTGCAATATTGTCCGTTGGGAAAAGACCACCCGATTATTTTTAAGAACCACAGAATTTTTATGGCAGGAAGGACACACTTTACATCAAACCTGCGAAGAGGCGGAAAGAGAAGCAAAGATGATTTTAAATTTATACATTGATTTTTTAAAAGAAGAATTGGCTCTTCCGGTAATTGCTGGTCTTAAACCACCATCGGAAAGATTTGCTGGGGCTTTAAGAACTTACACTATTGAAGCCTTAATGCCTGATGGTCAAGCCCTCCAATCAGGCACCACCCATAATTTAGGACAAAATTTTGCCAAAGCCTTTAATATCAAATTTCTTGATAAAGATAATAAAGAAAAATATCCTTGGGGTTCTTCCTGGGGAGTATCAACAAGATTGATCGGTGCTTTAATTATGATTCACGGTGATGACAACGGTCTTTTCTTACCCCCGAAAATTGCTCCTATCCAGATTGTGATTATTCCAATTCTTTACGGTGAAGATGACCAAAAAATAATGGAAAGATGTGAAAAGCTATCAAAAGAATTAAAAAAGGAATTTGCTATCTATTTTGATGCTCGTAAAGAATATACCCCCGGCTGGAAATTTAACCATTGGGAATTAAAAGGTGTTCCTTTAAGAATCGAAATCGGTAAGAAAGAACTGGAAAAAGATGAAGTGAGAATAGTCAGCCGTGATTATGAGCGAAAGGAGAATATTAAAATAAATGGTTTAGAAGAAAGATTGAAAAATATTTTAGCAGATATTCAAAAAGAGCTCTATCTTAAAGCCGAAAAATCGCTTAAAGAAAGAATCTTTTTTTATGACGATTTGGAAAAAATGAAAAAAGAGATTGGCGAAAAGAAAGGGATAGCCAAGATTTTTTGGTGCGGAAAAAAGGAATGCGAAGAAAAAATCAAAGAGGAAACGAAAACCACTCCTCGCTGTATTCCCTTGGAAAATAAAAACAAGGAAGAGGGAAAATGTATTGCCTGTAATAAAAAAACCAAAATAATAATTTATTATGCTCGGGCCTATTGATTATGGATTTATTTGATAAATGTGAAAATTATTATAAAAAGGTAGAAGAAGCTATTAACCAGGGATATTATCCTTATTTTAAACCGATTGAGTCGGAAGCGAGTAACTGGGTAACTATTAATGGCGAAAAATATCTGATGTTAGGTTCTAATAACTATTTGGGTTTAACCAATGACCCCAGATTAAAAGAAGCCGGAATAGAAGCAATAAGAAAATACGGCACCGGCTGTACTGGTTCAAGATTTTTAAACGGAACATTAGATTTGCATCTGGAATTGGAAGAAAAATTAGCGAAATTTTTCAATAAAGATGATTGTATTGTCTTTTCTACTGGCTACCAAACAAATTTAGGTATTATTTCGGCTTTAGTGGGTAAAGATGAATACGTAATTACTGATAAACTTGACCACGCTTCCATTGTGGACGGCTGTCGGCTATCTTTCGGTAATGTAAAAAGATTTTTACACAATAATATGGCCAGCTTAGAAAGGGTTTTAAAATCCTTACCAAAAAATTCTGGGAAATTGATTGTTATTGATGGGGTTTTTAGTATGGAAGGTGACATCTGTAATTTACCGGAGATTATTGATTTAGCAAAGAAATATAATGCTCGAGTTTTACTTGATGATGCCCACGGCATTGGTGTTCTTGGAGAAAATGGTCGGGGAACAGCAGAATATTTTGGTTTGGAATCGGAAGTTGATTTAATAATGGGGACCTTTTCCAAATCTTTTGCCACAATTGGTGGTTTTGTTGTTGGCGAAAAGAAGGTAATTACTTATATTCGTCATAATGCCCGTTCTTTAATATTCTCTGCCAGTTTGCCACCGGCATCGGTAGCCGTGGCCTTAAAAGCCTTAGAAATTATAAAAAATGAACCAGAAAGAAGAAGACATCTTTGGAAGATTACAGAAAAAATGAGAAAGGGATTAAAAGAATTAGGCTATGATACCGGTAATAGTGTGACCCCAATTATTCCGATAATTATTGGTGAAGATTTAAAAACATTAAAATTTTGGCTTTCTTTATTTAAAAATAAAATTTTTGCTAATCCAGTAATACCACCAGCCGTACCGCCCAATCGTTCATTAATCAGAACCAGTTACATGGCAACCCATACCGAAGAAGATATCGTTTTCGCTTTAAAAGTTTTTGAAAAATTAAAATTTGAGGAAGGCTAAAGGGTGAAAGAAATTGTTAGGGTTAAAGAAGTAGAAGATAAAAAAGAGCTAAATTTATTTGTTAAACTACCTTTTAAAATTTACCGTAATGATAAAAATTTTGTTCCTCCCCTTATCAGTGATGTAAAAGAAACCCTTTCTCAAAAGAAAAATCCTTATTTTAATCATGCGGAGAGGAAACTTTTTTTAGCCTATTTTAAAAATGAAGTTGTTGGTCGGATCGCGGCGATTATTGATTATAATTATGTAAATCACCATCAAAAAAAAGTTGGTTTTTTTGGTTTCTTTGAAAGTATTAACGATTTTGATATCGCCTCGGCCCTTTTTGATAAAGCCAAAGAATGGTTAAAATCAAAAGGGATGGAGTTGATGGTTGGTCCGGCAAATCCGGCTTTAAACGATGAATGTGCCTTTTTATTAGAAGGATTCTCTTCACCGCCGGTTATCAAAATGCCTTATAATCCACCTTATTATTTAGAACTTGCTGAAAGATACGGAATGACCAAAGCCAAAGATTTATATGCCTATTATATCAATCTTAGCCAATTTATTCCGGAAAAGGTGCAAAATGTGGTGGAAAAATTAAAAAAGAAGGAAAGGTTTATTGTGAGGCCAGTTAATTTAAAGAGATTGGATGTCGAATTGAAAAAGATAAAAGAAGTATATAATGATGCCTGGCAAGAAAATTGGGATTTTACTCCCTTAACCGATGAAGAGATTAATTATTTAGGAAAAAAATTAAAACCAATTGCCAAAAGTGAGATTATTCCTATTGTGGAAATTGATAACGAACCAGTGGGCATTAGTATTGCTTTACCTAATTATAACGAAGTATTATGCCATCTGAATGGTAAACTTTTCCCTTTGGGAATTTTCAAATTTCTCTACTATCAAAGAAAGATAAAAAGTGCCCGGCTTTGGGCATTAGGGGTAAAAAAGAAATTTAGAAAAACCGGTGTCGATGCTTTACTTTATTACGAAACATTTTTAGGAGGCAAAAAACTTGGCTATGAATGGGGAGAAGTCTCTTGGATTTTGGAAGATAATATCGACATCATAAGACCGATAGAAGTTTGGGGAGCAAAACTTTACAAAAAATACCGTATTTACCAATATCCAATTTAATATTGATTTTTGCTAAAATTTACATTATCATTTTTTAATGAAATATCTAATATCTTTTCTTATTTTCTTTTCTTTTATTTCTGCCCAATTGATGACTGGTTTTGTAAGACTTTCGCCAGAAACACCAATTGAAACCATTAAAGTTTTTACCCAGAATACCCGTGATACCATTTATGCGGAAATTTTTCGGTTAGGTAACGGTTTTGCCCGCTACCAATTTTTTGCCGACCCTTTAGGTGAAACCTTAGGGATTTTGTCAAATTTTTCTGAAAGTTTGAGTTTCTTTATTAAGAATTGGCGAAAAAGTGAAGCCACGCAGATTTTTGATATTTATCCTAATAGCGTAACTTTTATTATCTCTGACATTTTGCCTTATGAACCGGAAGGTCCGGTGGCTTATATGAAAGCCTATTTAAAAAGAAATAATAAATTTTTGATTGATTCTTGTCAATTAACTTCACAACGGGGAAATCTCTGGTATTATTATGCTTTAAATTTAACTCCCTTGGCGGTTCAACCTTATGATACTTTGACAATAAAAGTTTGGCGGCGAAGTGGTGATTTTTTAAAATTTCAAATTTTTAACACTGTTTGGGATACTTCTTATTTTGGACCTTACATCTGGACGATTTCGCCAAAAATTAAAGATACCATAAATTTGATCGACACTTTCACTCCTTATTATTTTTATATCGAAAACATAACCCCCGAAACGGTTTTTGCCGATGTTCCTTTTAATATGAAAATAATCACTCGGAACGATTCAATTTTTGGAAGGGATTATCTTTTAACTGTCTGGATTGGTGAAAATCACTTGGTAAGAAATGGTCATCTTTCGGCAGCAATCGCCGCGCCTACTTACGATACCGTAGTATTAGAAAATATAAGACTTTCTGGTGGTTTTCATCCGGTGGTCTGTTCCCTTATTACTAATCAATATAATCCACCAATTTTATATTATGATACGATTTTTGTTTTTAGTTTACCTGAACCGGGCTGGAAAAAAAGAAAAGATTTAATTGCTGATAAACCGGTAAAAGATGGTAGTGATTTAGTTTATATTCCACCCCGCTATATTTATGCCATAACTGGTAGCGGAACAAATAATTTCCTTCTTTATGATATTTTAAATGATAATTGGCAAAGATTAGAAACAGTTCCTGGAGGCGAAAAGAAAAAGAAAATAAAAAAAGGTTGTGCCTTAGCCAGTGATAATCAGAATTTTATTTATCTTATTAAAGGTGGCAATACCTTAGAATTTTGGCGCTACGATATTTCTGAAAGAAAATGGGAAAGGAAAAAAGATGTTCCTTATGGTTTTAAATATCCTTCCGGAAAGGAAACAAGATTGAAAACCGGTTGTGATTTAGTTTATGTTAAAAAACTTGATTCCAGTTTTATCTATCTTCTTTACGGTTCAAAAACTAATAATCTCTATTCTTATTATATTGAAGGTGACACTTGGTTAAAAAGAAAAGAAATACCGATTGCTCCCAGTGGTAAACCAATGGATGAAGGAAGTTGTTTAACTTATAATGGTCAAGCTACTTTGTATATTTTAAAAGGAAAATACGGTGATTTTTATAAATATAATATTTTTACCGATTCTTTTATTTCGCTTTCTTCCCTTCCGGAAAAAGCGGGAAGTGGAAAGAAAAAGAAGCCAAAAAATGGAACGGCTATTGCTTATAAAGAAGGTAAAATCTATTGCCTTAAAGGAGGCACCGCCCAAATTTGGAAATATACCCAAAGCGACAGTTGGTATTTGGTTGAATCTTTACCAATCAGTAAAACCAAAGGCAGTTCCATGATATATGTGCCTGATTTTCAAACATTTTTCTTTATCTGCGGCAACAAAACTCTTGACTTCTATTCTTATCGCGAAAGGATTACCGGAATAGAAGAAAACAAATTTATACCCCACTTTATCCAAAAATTGCCCACTATTTATTTTAAAAAGGATTTAGAAAATATCTTTAACAAAGATTATTTGATTTTTAATTCTTTTGGTCAAAAAATTGATAGCAAGCATTTAAAAACCGGTATTTACTTTCTTATCGCCAAAGAAAAGGTAAGAGTGGGAAGGAAGGTGATTCTCATTAAATAAAAGATGAAAAATTAATGTTGGCAGTTAAAATTTATTGTGGCTATAAAGGAGCGGAAAGACCGAGAGCGATTGTTATTAATAATAAAGAGTTTTTAATTGAAGAGATTCTTTATAAAGAAATTAGGGAAGATTATAAAACCCGAGAAAGAAAAACGGTTTTTATCTGCCTCTGCAATGGGAAGTATTATAAAATAATAAAATTGCCAAATAATCAATGGGAATGTTATGAACAAAAATAAAGAATTGGCAAAAATTTTTAACACGATTGCTGATGCCTTAGAATATAAAGGAGAATTACAATACCGAGTGATTGCCTATCGCAAAGCCGCAAGGGCTTTGGAAGAATTGACTGAGGATGTGGAAGAACTTTATAAAAAAGGAAAATTGCGAGAAATCCCCGGCATTGGTGAAGGGATTGAGAAAAAAATTATTGAATATCTGAAGACCGGTAGGATGAAAAAATACGAAGAGGCTTTAGCCGGGATTCCGGAAGGACTTTTAGAACTTTTATCAATTCAAAATCTTGGACCCAAAACCTTGGCGCTTGCTCATAAAGAATTAGGGGTGAAAAATTTAGACGATTTAAAAAGGGTGATTGAAAACGGTTCATTGGCAAGGCTTTTCGGAATGGGTCCGAAGAAAGTAGAAAATATTAAAAAAGGTATCGAACTTTATGAACAATCACAAGCAAGAATTCCCCTTAACGAAGCCTTGGCAATTGCTGAAGAAGTGGTTGAATATTTAAAGAAAAATCCCAAGGTAAAAGAAATCTGCCCTTCTGGTTCTTTAAGAAGATATAAAGAAACAATTGGTGATATTGATATCTTAATTACTTGTAAAGATGAAGACCGTTTGGCGATTATTGAATATTTTACTAAATATCCAAAGGTTTCACGAGTATTAGCGGCTGGCGATACGAAAGCGTCAGTAATGATTGGTAGTGGCAAAGAAGCACGACAGGTAGATATCCGCATTGTTCCGGAAGAGTCTTACGGTGCGGCTTTACAATATTTCACTGGTTCTAAAGCCCATAATATCAAATTAAGGAGTATTGCTAAAGAAAAGGGATTAAAAATATCCGAATACGGTGTTTTTAAAGGTGACAAAATGATTGCCGGTAGAACTGAAGAAGAAGTATATAAAGCCATCGGTTTAGTTTGGATTCCACCAGAATTAAGAGAAGACCGCGGAGAAATTGAAGCTGCCCAAAAAGGTGAATTGCCAAAATTAATCGAATTAAAAGATATCAAAGGAGATTTCCAAATCCATACTACTTATTCTGATGGATTAGACGATTTGGAAACAATGGTAAATGCCTGTCGGAAACTGGGTTATCAGTATATTGCTATTACCGACCATTCTAAATTTGCTAAATATGCTCACGGATTAGATGAAGAAAGACTAAAAAAACAATGGGAAGAAATTGAAAGGCTTTCTAAGAAATATAAAGATATAAAAATTCTTAAAGGAATAGAAGTAGATATCCTGCCTGATGGTGGTTTAGATTTTTCTGACGAAATTCTAAAAGAATGTGATGTGGTCGTTGCTGCTGTTCATCAAGGATTTAAAAAGAAGGTTACCGAAAGATTGATTGAAGCGATCAAAAATCCCTATGTCCATATTATTGCCCATCCTCAAGGAAGATTAATATCAAAAAGAGAAGGTTATGAAGTAGATATTGAAAAGGTTTTGGAATATGCTCAAAAATATAATAAAATAATGGAATTAAACGCCTATCCCGATAGATTAGATTTAGATGAACTTCATTTAAAAAAAGCCAAAAGCTTAGGAATAAAAATTGCGATTAATACCGATGCCCACGGAGTAAAAGATTTAGAATGGATGAAATTTGGTGTCGGTATCGCCAGAAGAGGTTGGTTAGAAAAAGAAGATGTAATTAATACTTGGGATTTCAATAAGGTTATAAAATTTTTAAAAAGCATCCGAGAAAGAAAAAACGGTTGATGTTAGATGTTATATAAAGAAGCCGGCGTTGATCTTGATCGACTTTCCCTAATAAAAAAATTCATTAAAAAAGAAGCTAAAAAAACAAAAACCCCTTTTGTTTTATCCGATATTGGGCTTTTTGGCTCCCTTTTTGAATTAAAAGGTTATAAAAAACCGGTATTAGTTGGGAGTGTTGACGGCGTGGGGACAAAAATCTTGATTGCTAAGGAAATGAATAAACATCAAGGTATTGGTCAAGATATTGTGAACCATTGTGTAAATGATATTTTAACAATTGGTGCTAAACCTTTATTTTTTTTGGACTATATTGCTTTTAGTGAGCTTAACGAAAAAGTTATTAAAGAAGTAATTACCGGCATAAGAAAGGCCTGTAAAAAAAACCATTTGGCTTTGGTTGGTGGAGAACTTGCCCAAATGCCCGATTTTTATCCCCAAGGTATTTATGACTTAGTTGGTTTTATTATTGGTGTTTGCGAAAAAGAAGATATTATTGATGGCAAAAAAATAAAAGAAGGCGATATCCTTTTAGGACTTCCTTCATCAGGACTTCATACTAATGGTTATTCTTTGGTAAGAAGGATTTTTAAGAAATATAATATAAAAATAAATGGTTTAAAAAGAACGCTCGGCGACGAGCTTTTGATACCTCATAAAAGTTATTTAAAAGATATTTTTCCCTATTTAAAAGAGATAAAAGGAATTGCCCATATTACTGGTGGTGGTTTTTATGAAAATATAAAAAGGATTTTGCCAAAAGGAATATCAGTCATTATTAAAAAAAATAGTTGGCAAATACCAAAGATATTCAAAATAATCCAGGAATACGGAAAAATTCCGGACAAAGAAATGTATCGGGTTTTCAATATGGGGATCGGTATGGTTTTAATTGTTAACAAAAATAGCAGAATAATAGAAGAGATTAAAAATTGTAAAATAATTGGGGAAACAATTAAAGGAGATTTTGGAGTAAGAATAATTTAAAAATTGTTTTTAAGGTTTTATCATATTTCTTTTTGACTTTTTTTAGAAATTTGTTATTTTTATTATATGGCGCATGCTTATATTCCTGGACTAAAAGTAACTGAATATACTTTAATTCGCAAAGAAAGAAGATTACCTTTACCCGGGGAAATTTTAGTAAAAATTGGTGACGAGGTGAAAGGTGAAGATATCGTTGCCAAAACTTATCTTCCCGGTAATGTCCAAACAGTCAATGTTGCTGGTCTGTTGAATATTCCGCCAGAGGATATAAAAGAAGTAATGATAAAAAAAGAAGGAGAGGAGGTTGAAAAAGATGAAGTAATTGCCTTTACTAAAAGTTTCTTTGGCCTTTTCAAATCCTATGTGAGAAGCCCAGTAAAAGGAAAAATTGAAAATATTTCCGAAATTACTGGGCAGGTAATCATTAGAGAACCTCCGCAACCGGTAGAGATTACTGCTTATATTGATGGAATAGTTAAAGAAATTATTGAAAAAGAAGGGGTAATAATTGAAACCTATGCCAGCTTGGTTCAAGGAATATTTGGTATCGGTGGCGAAACGAGAGGAATTCTTAAGGTTGTTTGCAATAATCCTAATGAGGTTTTAACTGATAAAGAAATTGATGACGATTGTAAAGGGAAAATTTTAATCGGTGGTTCATTAGTAACCTTAGAAGCATTAAATAAAGCGAGAGAAATAGGGGTTAAAGGAATTGTCGTTGGAGGTATCAAAGACGAAACTATTAAAGATTTTTTGGGTTATGATATCGGTGTCGCAATTACTGGTCAAGAAAATTGTAACTTAACTTTGGTAATTACTGAAGGCTTCGGCAGAATGAAAATGGCGGAGAGAACTTTTTCTTTGTTATCTTCTTTGGAAGGAAAAATTGCCTCTATGAATGGCGCCACCCAAATAAGAGCTGGCGTTATTAGGCCAGAAGTAATTGTGGTTAGAAAAGAAAATATAACTAAAAATCCCGAAAGTGATTTCAAATATTCTCAAGGATTAGAAATCGGTACTCCTGTAAGGATAATTCGTGAACCTTACTTTGGAATGATTGGCAAGGTTGTTTCTTTGCCCGTAGAATTGCAAAAGATTGAAACGGAATCTTATGTTCGGGTAGTAGAAATCGAGTTAGAAGATAAAAGAAGAGTAATTGTCCCCCGAGCCAATGTGGAAATTATTGAAGTTTAAAATTTTGTTTTTCAATTTTCTTTTGGCCTTTACTTTTTTAAATAACGGAGTAAATTTAGAAGAAATTTCCTTAGGGGGTTTAAACCACAATCCGGCGAAATACGGAGATTATCAAGATTTCTTTTTAGAAAGCAATTATAGTACCTATCCCCTTTCGGTCACCCAATTTTTTCTTTTTTTGGGGCGAAAAAGTAAATTTATTAATTACGGAATAGAAATTTTAAGTTTTAACTACGGCGATATTGAAAACCGAGATAATTTACCAGCGGGTGATTTTTTAGGATATTATCATCCTCAAGATTTTATTTTTTCATTTTTATTGTCGAAAAAAATTAAAAACGGACTTAAAATTGGCTTTTCTCCCAAATTTTATTATGCTTCTTTGTTTACTTATTACGATTATACTATTGGCTTTGATTTCGGTTTTGACTACCGACCGATAAAGTTTTTAACTTTAAATACCAGTTTTACTAACCTTTCTTTACCATTACATTATCTTCGCCAAAATTTTTATCCACCAAATAATTTTAATTTTGGTTGGCAATTATCTTTTATTAAATTTTTAAATAATTATTTTGAAATTACCAGAAATTTAAGAGAAAAAGAAAATTATTTTAAAATCGGTATTGAATTAGTACCAAACGCTTTTTTTAAAATTCGTAGCGGCTATAATTTCGACAATCAAATTTTCAATATCGGCTTTTCTTTGGCAAAAGATTTTTTAAAATTTTCTTATAATTATCAAATTATTAAAAATTTTTCCCCGGCCCACCATTTTGGATTAACAGTGGGAAAATGAAAGAATATTTAGATTTTGAAAAACCAATATTGAAATTAACTGAAAAAATTGAAGAAGCCAAAAGACTTGGTAATGAAGATAAGGTTAAAAAATTAGAAATGGCTTTATTGAAAACAAAGAAAAAGATTTTTGAAAAACTTACCCCTTGGCAAAGGGTTCTTTTGGCTCGACATCCTCAGCGACCTTATAGTTTAGATTACATCGATCGCATCACCGAAGATTTTATTGAACTTCATGGGGATCGCCGGTATGGTGATGACCCAGCGATAGTTACTGGTTTAGGGAAAATAGAAGAAATTAACTGTATCATTATTGGCCAGCAAAAGGGCCGAGAAATAAAAGAAAAATTAAGAAGAAACTTTGGCATGCCCCATCCCGAAGGTTACCGAAAAACCTTAAGAGTAATGAAATTAGCTGAAAAATTTAATTTGCCAATAATTAGTTTTGTTGATACTCCCGGAGCTTTTCCTGGTATTGGTGCCGAAGAAAGGGGTCAGGCTTGGGCAATTGCTGAAAATATTAAAGAAATGGCATTATTAAGTGTTCCCATTGTGGTAGTTATTATTGGGGAAGGTGGCTCAGGAGGTGCTTTAGCAATTGCCGTTGGCAATCGGGTTTTAATGATGGAAAATGCTATTTATTCAGTTATTTCCCCGGAAGGTTGTGCTTCCATTTTGTGGCGAGATGGTTCCAAAGCTGAAAAAGCAGCTGAAATGTTAAGATTAACCGCTTACGAGCTTTTACAATTTGGAATTATTGATGAAATTGTTAGCGAACCCTTGGGTGGTGCTCATCAAGATTGGGAAGAAGCGGCTAAAATTTTAAAAGAAGCAATTTTGAGAAATTTGAAAGAATTGTTAAAGAAAGATAAAGAAACTATTTTAAAGGAAAGAATTGAAAAGTTTAGAAAGATGGGAGCTAATTTATGAAAGTTGGTTATTGCGGAATATTTGGTAAACCAAATGTTGGTAAGTCTTTATTATTAAATCGTTTGCTAAACACACCAATATCAATCGTTTCCCCAAAACCGCAGACAACCCGCCACAAAATTTTAGGGATTCTTTCCGAAAAGGATTACCAAATTGTTTTTCTTGATACTCCTGGACTTTTAAAACCCAAGTATTTACTTCACGAATTTATGAGCAAAGAAATTGACGAAAGTTTAGAGTCAGCGGATGTTGTACTTTTTGTCTGTGAACCTTTTGGTCCACCCGATGATTTAGAAAATGAAATTATTAGTAAAATTAAAGAAAAAAATAAACCCACATTAATCGCCATTAACAAGATTGATTTAGTAAAAAAAGATTTCATTTTACCTCTAATTGATACTTATAATCAAATGGGATTTTCGGAAATTTATCCGATTTCAGCATTAAAAAACCTGGGAATTGAAGAATTAAAGGAAGGAATCGTAAAACACCTAAAAGAAGGCGAACCTTATTACGAAACGGACATGCTCAGTGAGAAAAACGAACGCTTTTTTGTCAGTGAGTTCATAAGAGAGGCGATTTTCAACCTTTATGGAGAAGAAATACCTTATTGTACTACTGTCGAAGTAGAAGAATTTAAAGAAAGAGAAGGGGGCAAAGATTATATCCGCGCAACTATCTATGTGGAAAAACCTTCGCAAAAAAAGATTATCATCGGCAAAGATGGAAAGGCATTAAAAAAATTGGGCACAATGGCGAGAAAAAGAATTGAGGCCTTTTTGGGAAAAGAAGTTTATTTAGAACTTTGGGTGAGAGTAAAAGAAAATTGGCGGAAAGACGCCCAATTCATTAAAAAGACGATTTACGGATTTTAAAACTGGGATAAAAAACGAATATCGTTTTGATAAAAAAGTCGAATATCATCTATTTGAAATTTTATCATCGCTAATCTTTCAACACCTAAACCAAAAGCAAAGCCACTATAAATTTCTGGATCAATATTCACATTTTTCAACACTTGAGGATGAACTAATCCACAACCTAAAATTTCTAAAAATCCTTTATTCCGACAGCGTTCACACCCTTTTCCTAAACATTTCAAACAAGAAATAGCAACTTCCGCACTTGGTTCAGTAAAAGGAAAATAAGAAGGAGTAAATTTTATGATTACTTTTTTACCAAAAAGTAATCGGCAAAATTCTTCAATGGTAGCTTTCAAATCTAAAAAAGTAACATCGGTATCCACATACAAACCCTCAATTTGATGAAAAACCGGCGAATGGGAAGCATCAAAATCGTCAGGACGAAATACTCTTCCCGGAGCAACGATTCTAATCGGTGGTTTTTCTCTTTCCATAACTCGGATTTGAACCGGTGAAGTATGGCTTCTTAGTAACCGACCGTCAGGCAAATAAAAAGTAGAAAACATATCCCTCGCTGGATGTAAAGAAGGAATATTTAAAGCGGTAAAATTGTGCCACTCATCTTCTATTTCCGGTCCCTGTTCTTCTTTAAAACCCATTCTTATTAAAATATCAAGGCATTCTTCCATTACTTGGGTTAAAGGATGTTTATGACCGAGCCAAAATTTTCTTCCAGGCAGAGTATAATCAAAGAAAATTTCTTTTTTTTCTTCTTTTAAAATCTGCTTTTTCTCTTCAATTATTCTTTCTAAATATTCTTTAAATTCATTGGCTTTCTTACCAACAATTTTTCTCTCTTCCAAAGGCAAATTTTTTAAATTTTTTAAAAAAATAGTTAATTCTCCCTTGCGACCAAGATATTTAATTCGAAAATTTTCCAAATCAATTAAATTTTTTATTAACTCAGCTTCCTTTTTTGCTTGGTTAATAATTTTTTCTAATTTTTCAATCAATTCAATTTAGCTTTTACTAATTCAACAATCTTCTCAAATTCTTGGGGGCTTTTAATTGCCATTTCTGAAAGGATTTTACGATTAAGAGCAATATTCGCTAATTTTAAACCATTAATAAATTTAGAATAAGTTATTCCGTAAGGTCTTAAAGCTGCATTTAAACGAGTAATCCATAAACGACGAAAAACTCTCTTTTTTCTTTTTCTTTCCCGATAAGCAGAAAGCCAAGCTTTCATTACTTGTAGCCGAGCGGTCTTGTAAAGACGATGTTTTCCTCCCCAGTAACCTTTTGCATATTCTAACCATTTTTTTCTTCTTTTTCTCGTATAAGGTCCAGTTTTTACTCTGGGCATAAAATCCTCCTTTAAATTTTAGGTATCAGTTTTTTGATTTTTTTTACATCTTTTTTACTAAACTCTTTTTTCAAAGAGAGTCTCCTTTTTCGCTTTTTGGATTTTTTAGCCAGTAAATGGGATTTACCGGCCCGCCAATGCAAAATTTTACCTTTAGCAGTAATTTTAATTCTTTTCTTTAAACCTTTATGAGTTTTTAACGCCATCTTTGCTCTCCTCTTCTTTTTTAACAGTTTTTTTGCCCGGTAAAAATGTTAATTGAATTGCATTACTACTCTCGCCTAAAAACTTTGGTTTACCTTCTAAATAACCAAAATCTTCAATATCTTTAATAATTCTTTCCATTAGATTTAAAGCTAACTCTTTGTGAATAGCCTCTCGGCCTCTCATTATTAAAGTTACTCTTACTCGTTGTTTAGCGGCTAAAAATTCTTTTATTTGATTTAACTTTGTTTGGTAATCATGCTCATTTATTTTGGGCGAAAGACGAACTTCTTTCAAAACTGAGGTGTGTTGTTTCTTTTTTAATTCTTTTTCTTTTTGTTGCTGTTCATATTTAAATCGACCGTAATCAACAATATAACAAACCGGTGGCGAAGCATAAGGTACAACTTCTACTAAATCTAAATTTTTCTCCCGAGCTAATCGCAAAGCTTCTTTCGTCGGCATAATTCCTAAATTTTTCTTATTTTCATCGATTACTCTTACCATTGATGCTTTTATCTGCTCGTTAATCCGCCAGTGCCTATTGGTAATAAATTACCTCCTTTTTTCAATATCTTCTTTTACCATTTTAATCAAACTATCTAAATTCATTTTTCCTAAGTCACCTTCTCTTCTTTTTCGAACACTAACACAATTTTCTTCAACTTCTTTTTTTCCAATAATTATCATATAAGGAATTTTCATCCTTTCACTTTCCGCAATTTTATAATTAATTTTTTCTGAACGAAAATCACTTTCCACTCTAAATTTTTCGCTTCTTAATTTTTCACAAATTCTTTGGGCATAGGGAATTTCTTTCTCCGTAATGGTCATTATTACTATTTGGATGGGTGAAAGCCAAACGGGAAAAGCTCCGCCATAATATTCAATTAATATTCCAATAAATCTTTCCAAGGAACCAAGAATTGTTCGATGAATAATTACCGTTTCATGACGAAGGCCATCTTTTCCCATATAAGTAACGTGGAACCTTTTGGGAAGATTAAAATCAAATTGGATGGTGGTCGCTTGCTCTTTTTTCAAAAAACCCTGCAATTTCAAATCAATCTTTGGCCCGTAAAAAGTTGCTTCTCCATAAGCTTCTTTATAATCCAGATCTAATCTTCTTAAAGCATTTATCAATGATTTCTCAGCCATTTCCCATTCTTTTTCGTTTCCCATATATTTTTCTTTTTCCGATTGGGAACGCAAAGAAAGTTCAAAACTGAATTCCTGAAAACCAAAATCTTTCAATATTTCTAAAGAAAATTTTAAAATATTAACAATTTCGTCTTCTACAGTTTCCGGAGTAACAAAAATATGGGCATCATCCTGAGTAAATCCTCTCACTCTTAAAGTACCATATAAAACCCCGCTTCTTTCTTGACGATAAACTGTACCTAACTCACAAATTCTTAAGGGTAGATCTTTATAACTTCTAACTTTTGATTTATATATTAAAATGTGCCCAGGACAATTCATTGGTTTTAAAACATAATTTTCATTTTCGCCAGAAATAAAATACATATTTTCTTTATAATATTTAGTATGACCTGAAATATTCCATAAAGATTCCCGAGCAATATGAGGGGTGTAAACCAATTGATAACCTTTTTCCAAATGTTTCTCAATCCAATAATTTTCAATAATTCTTCTTAAAATTGCTCCTTTGGGAAGCCAATAGACCAAACCGCTGCCGGCTTCTTCAAAAAAAGAAAAAATCTCTAAAGAAGCACCTAACTTTCGATGATCCCGTTTTTTTGCCTCTTCTAAAAAATCTAAATAATCTTTTAGTTCCTTTTCCGTTGGAAAAGAAACGCCATAAATCCTTGATAACATAGGATTTCGTTCATCTCCTTTCCAATAAGCCCCAGCTACACTCAAAAGTTTGAAAGCTTTAATCATTCCGGTTCGCGGCAAATGAGGACCTAAACAGAGGTCAATAAAATCTCCTTGCTTATACACTGAAATTTTTTCATCAGGAATTTCTTCTAAAATTTCCAATTTGAAATCTTCATTTTTCTCTTTGAAATATTCAATCGCTTCTTCCCGGGATAAATAAAGATGTTCAATAGGCAAATCTAAATCAACCAATTCCTTCATTTTTTTTTCAATTAACGAAAAATCTTCTTGCGAAAAAGGCGGTTCTTTATAAAAGTCGTAATAAAAACCATCTTCAATTGCTGGCCCAATTCCTAATTTTACTGAGGGAAAAAGCAGTTTCACCGCATGAGCTAAAAGATGGGCACTGGAATGCCAAAAAATACTTTTTCCTTCTTCACTATCAAAATAAACTGGTTTAACTTTATCTTTATCTTTTTCATCTATTTCTAAAGATAAATCAACTATTTTTCCGTGCAGATTAGCAGCCACTATTCTTTCGTCATTAAATAAATCCAATATTTTCATATAATGATTATAATAAATAATTTTTTATTGTCAACAAATTTTAAGGTCTACAATAATTGGTTTTAAAACTGCTATAAGTGTTTAAATTCCAATAACTTAAAAAATTTAAAATTTTGGAAATTTTATTTCAATTTTTAAGTCCAGAGTATCCACCGCTAAAGTATAATCTTTGGTTACATATTGAGGAATTAAAAATTTTTCACTATCACTAAGATAAAATTTAGGAGAAATGTTGGTTGAATCATAAATAAAATATTTTATTTGTTTTTCAATTTCTTCATAAATAGGTAAATAACAAGAAAGATGCTTAGAAAAACGATTTAAGTACACAATTTTTTGGTAACCAATCATTACTCCTAATTCCATATTATTAGGGTTGAAGTTTTTTTCTTTTAATTGGGTAAATATCTTATTAATATCATCATCGGTAAGATTAGTATTTCCTTTAAAAATCTCCCAAAAAATTTTTTTAAAAATGGGATAATTCAACCAATTTATTTGAGGATAAATTTTTTGGGTAAGATTTTTAATAAAAAACAAAGAATTGCGACTCCGGTCAATATCATCATGAGGATAACGATATCGGTTTCTTAAAAGTTCCTGCACAGCGAATGGGTCATCAGCTTCAATACCTTCTCTTATTTTAAAAGTTTTCACAAAAGGTTTTAAAAGTTTTATCATTTTTTGAAATCTTACAAAATCAATAATCAAATAACGGTCGATTTCAATATTGAAATTTTTTTTAATTGTTTTGATTAAAAGTGTTTCGCCTCCATAAAAATAACTATGATTTATTTTGTCTAAGTTATTAAAATCATACAAAGAATTTTCGCAAGTATGGTAAGGGATACTAACTAACATGTCTCGGGGAATATTTAAAATTTTTATGTGGGCCTTATCGAAATCAATGTGAATAATATCGATAATATCACTCCTTGATTTTTTTTCTAATATCAATTCTTCTTCGCCGTTACTCGATTTCTTTTTGCCGATTATTAAAGCATCTTTGGCAATTAAAAGAATATTGATTTTATTTTTTAAATTGGATGAAGCTTGGGAATACTTTATTAGTATCGTTTTTTTATTTTTTTGATAGATGATAAAGATTATCAAAACAAAAATCAAAAGCATTAAAATTAAAAAAATTAATTTTCTCATTTTTTTATTCTTTTTGTTAAAGAAGTTAAATCAAAAACCGAAATCCCTTTTTTATGGGTTATCCACAATTTATTGTTATCAACTGCCAAAGAATAAATGTTATCATCTAACAATCCGTCTTCTTTTTTTAAAAAGAAAAATAATTGGCTTTTAGTATCAAAAAATATAATTTGATTTTTAATGTTAGTAATTAAATATGTGTTAAAACTTACCAATTCCTTTACCGGTTCCGATAAATCATTAATTGGCAAGATAATTTTTTTCCATTTATTATCCTTATAAATCCAGAAGCCGCCTCTAACTCCTAAATACCAAACATTTTTCAAAGAAATAAAAGAAAAAACCCCGAATTTTAACTCAGAAGGATAATTTGAAAAATCTAAAAAATTATTATTTTTATAATCAAATAAATAAAAACTTTCTCGAGTCAAAATTACCAAAGTATCTTTAAGAAAACTAACATTTTCTACTAATGCGGGAACCCCAATCTCAATGGGCTTTGAATAATCTGGTAAGAAAAGATAAATATTATTTTCAGAAATATAGGCCAATAAATCCTGAGAATTGGTTAAAATAGTAACTGGTTTTTTATAAAATAATTCTAGAAATTTGTATTTTAATAAATTTTCTTTTTCGTTATAAATTTTGGTATTAAAAGAAATTGGAATAAATTGCCATTGCCAAATTTTATCGTCAGTTTTTATTAAATAATCATCAGCAATAAGCCAGAGGTTTTTCTGGAATTTAACAATTTTTTTTATCCTGCCTAAAATGCTATTAAAAGGGAAAACTTTTACTAAATTTTTAGTAGTTAAATCGAAAACTAAAATTCCGTAATCATCAGCGCTCACCCAGAGATTTTTTTTACTAACAAAAACTTCTTCATAATAATATTTATTTAAGTTTTCATCTACATAATAATAAGGAGTGAGAAAAATAAAATTTTTTACTAAATATTTCTTTTTTTTACCGTACCAAAAAAGGGAAGTATCATCGGTTTTTTCAATTTTCAATAATTTTCTTTTCTTTTTATCCCATTTAAAAGTATCTTCATTTACGAGGAAATATAAAAATTGTTTTCCCACACCAATTGCTTGGGGATTAATAGCTAATTTGAATATTTCTTTTTTCTTAGTAAAGGGCGAATAATTCATCAAATTAGAAGAGTCATCCAATAACCAAAGGGAGTTTAATTCTTGGTCATAAGCAATCAATTTTAGATTTTCTAAAATACCGTCTAATTTTGTTAAACTTTTAAGATATTCAATTTTCTTCGCATCAAATATCAAAATTCCATTTTTTATTCCTACATAAATCATCCTTTCATCGCCGGTAATATTTAAAAAATTATCACAAGCTAAATAATTTATCCATAACTTTTCATTATAAATCAAAAAAAGAAATGTTAAAAAAAGATTAAGCATCAAGAACTTTTTTTATGGCTTTGGGAAGATAAGTAAAAATATCAGAAGCGATAAAATCATATTCGGTTCTTTCTATTAAAGCTAAGTCAGCCGCTAAACCGTGAAGATAAACCCCTACTATCGCAGCTTCTTTAGGCTTTAAACCTTGGGCTAATAAACCGGTAATAAAACCGGTTAAGACATCGCCACTACCACCACTGGCTAATCCCGAATTTCCTGTTGGATTCACATAAACCCATCCTTCAGGCGTAGCAATTACTGTCGGTGAACCTTTCAAAACTAAATAAATCTTGTATTCCTTACTAAAGGAACGAGCAATTTCTATTCGGTTATCATTAATTTCATTCGGTGAAATTTTAATTAAACGACTTAATTCTCCCGGATGAGGTGTAAAAATTATGGGAAGATTATTCTCGGCTAAAGTTTTTAAAAAAGCAACATCTTCTTTTAAACAATTTATTCCGTCAGCATCAATAACAATTGGAATTTTTTTTTCGGCGACGGTAGTAAGAATTTCTTTTAAAAAAATTCTATTATTGTTATTTACCCCTATACCAGGTCCCAGAGCAATCACATCGATTTTGGATAATAATGAAAGAAGTATTTCTAAATTATTTAAAGTAAAACCTTCATCCCAATTCAATGGAATTTTCACTACCTCAGTAAGCTTTGCTTCCACAGCATCAATAATTGGTTTCGGTGTCGCTAAATATACTAAACCCGCGCCAATTTTTAAAGCTCCCAAAGCCGCCAGGCAAGCAGCACCACTGTAACCTCGCGAACCAGCAATTACTAAACAAGTTCCAAAAGTACCTTTGTGTCCCCAACTTATTCTTTTAGGAAGAAAGTCTTTTATATCATCTTCTTCTACTAAATAAGTATCACCTTGATTATTAAAATAACTTTGGCAAGTACCAATATCACCAATAAAAACTTTTCCCGCATAATCTCTTGCTGGCGGCAGAACCAGACTTCTTTTTATAAACCCCATACTTACAGTCATATCAGCTTTTACACAAACATTATTAATTTTCCCTTCTTCCATAACCCCTGAAGGGACATCAATCGCAATAACCGGCAAATTAGCTTGATTAATGAAATCAATTGCCTTTTTATATATTCCAGCTATCTCGCCTTTTATCCCAGTACCCAAAATAGCATCGATAATATAAGTATCTTTTCTTTCCAAGGGAATAAAGGAAGAAAAGCTAAAACCCTCATCAGTGACTTCCACTATTTTTCCACCAAAATTTTGGTATCTTTCCGCATTTATCTTGGCATCACCTTTTAAATCGTTCAATTTTCCCAATAAAAAAGTTATAACTTTTGCTTTTTTATTCAGTAAAAAGCGAGCTGTTACAAAACCATCACCTCCATTATTTCCTTTACCGCAGAAAATTAAAAAATTCTTTTTAAAAAAATCTTTTTCCTGAATGCCAAAATATTTTTGAAGATGCTCAATTATGCTTCTTCCGGCATTTTCCATCAAAATTATTGTTGGCAAATTAAATTTTTCCGCTGATTCTTGGTCAATTTTGATCATTTCTTGTTGAGTTACTAATCTTTTCATAAAGATATTATAAATTTATCATTGAAAAAAGTCAATTTATTATTAAAATTTAATTATGAAGATTATTAAACATCAAAGCGGTGAAATTTTTGATATTGAATTAGAAGAAAGTTTGTTAAGAAAAAATAAAGAATTAGCAGAAGAAAATCAAAAAATTTTTGATTGCTATGGTATAAAAGCAATTGACATTTTAGGGTCGATTGGTAGTGGTAAAACTACTTTGATATGTCAGTTAGTTAAAAAATTAAGAAAAAAATACGCCATCGCAGTAATTGCTGGAGATTTAACTACTCAAATTGATGCCCAATTGATTAAAAAAAACGGGGCCAAAGTAATTCAGATTAACACAGGCAAAGAGTGTCATTTAGATGCTAAATTAGTGAACGAAGCAATAAAAAATTTACCTTTGAATAAAATTAACCTTCTTTTCATTGAAAATGTTGGTAATCTTATTTGCCCTGCTGAATTTCCCTTAGGTGCTCACAAAAGAATCGTTGTTTTTTCGTGTACGGAAGGGCCTTATGTAGTAATAAAACATCCCTATATTTTTAAGGAAGCTGATATAGTGGTAATTAACAAAATTGATTTAGCTAAAAAAATGGGCGTTTCTTTACCTAAATTGAAGGCCGATGTTAAAAAAATTAAATCCTCCCTTCCTATTGTTGAAACAATTGCTAACAAAGGCAAAGGCCTAGAAAAAATAATAAATTTTTTAACCGATGCATGAATTTTCTTGTGCCCAATCTCTGGCTAAAGCCATCAAAAAGGTCTGCCAAAAATACCAAATAAATAAAATTTATAAAATAAACTTAAGAATCGGTGTTTTAACTTTAATCAACAAAGAGCAACTTATCTTTTGGCTAAGAGAGGGTTTAAAAGAAATTTTAGCAGAAGAAAATGAAATAAATGCTATTGAAGAACAACCAGAAATTGAATGTAAAAATTGCGGTTATTGCGGCAACCTTAAACCAGTGGCTGATTTTTTTTATATCCTTTGTCCTCGCTGTAATTCTTCAAAAATTATTTTTAAAAAAGGTAATGATTATTATTTAGAAAGCATTGAAGGCGAATAGAAATGATAAAAAAAATACAAAATCTTTTGCCCTTAGTAACCAAACCCATAAGATATACCGGTGGCGAATACAATCTTTTTCCTTTGCCGATTAAGAAAAATACGATAAAGGTTTGTTTAGTTTTTCCGGAAATTTACGAAATCGGCATGTCTAATTATGGTTTAAAAATTCTTTATTCAAAATTAAACTCCCATAAAGATACTGTTTGTGAAAGAAGCTATGCTCCTGCTTTAGATTTTGGTAAGAAATTGGAAGAACATAATTTTCCTTTATTTTCTTTAGAAAACAAGTTACCTTTATTTAAATTTGATATTATCGGTTTCTCCTTACATTCAGAACTTAATTATCCCAATGTTCTTTATTGTCTTTCCTTAAGCAAAATACCCCTAAGAACTGAAGAAAGAATTGGTAGTAATTATCCTTTAATAATTGCTGGTGGTCCTTGTTGTGTAAATCCTTTACCCGTGGCTCCGTTTATTGATGCTTTTGTTATTGGCGATGGTGAAGAAGTAATTTTAGAAATTGTTGAAGTTTATAGAAATTTTAAAAATGACAAAAAAAAACTATTAGAAAATTTATCTAACTTAGAAGGGGTTTATGTTCCTTTAATCCATAATCAAAAAAAAATTATCAGAAAGAGATATGTAAAAGAATTAAAAGAAGAAGATTTTCCTTTTCCCCCTTTAGTACCCATTTGTAATATTGTTCACGACCATCTTACCATTGAAATATCCCGTGGCTGTGCTCGCGGTTGTTATTTTTGTCAGGCAGGATTTACCAACCGACCATTAAGAATTCGCCCGATAGAAGAAATTAAAAAATTAGCGTTTCGATCAATAAAAGCTACCGGTTATGAAGAAATTTCTTTACTTTCCTTTTCGGCAGGCGATTATCCTCATTTACCCCAGCTTTTAAGTTCTTTAAATGAACTTCTGCATCCTTACTTAGTAGCCCTTTCTCTTCCTTCTTTGCGCGGCGAGGATTTTGATGAAGAACTTATAAACCAATTAAAATTTATTAAACGAACTGGTATAACCTTTGCTCCGGAAACGGCCTCTTCTCGTTTAAAAAAAGTCATAAATAAAGAAATTGCTAACGAAAAAATTATTAAGGCAGTAGAACTTTTAATAAAGCATAATTGGCCCGGAATTAAATTCTACTTTATGATTGGTTTGCCTCAAGAAAAAGAAGAAGACGTAAAGGAAATCGGTTACTTTTTAAATTTTTTAGGCAAAATCGCTCACGGAAAGGAAATTCGCGTTTCCATCTCCCCTCTTATTCCCAAACCCCATACTCCTTTTCAATTTCATCAATTTGAAGAAAAAGAAATTCTTCAAGAAAAAATTAAAATCATAAAAAGGGAAGTGAAATTTAGAAATGTAAAAATAAGATATGAAAATTTCGAGCAGGCAGAAATTCAAGCCATTTTAGCTCGCGGAGATGAAAAATTGGCTTGGGCAATTGAAAATGTCTATTATCAGCAAGCAATTTTTCAAGATTGGACTGAACATTTTAAATATAATATCTGGTTAGAAAGTTTTCACAAAAATCAGATTGATCATCTATCTTATTTAAAAGAAAAAAAGCTTGATGAAATTCTTCCCTGGGATTTTATTGATGTTGGAATACCTAAAAATTTTTTAATCCAAAGCTATCAGAAGGCATTATCGTTTAAAGAAGAAAAGCCAAATAATTATTTAACACTAATAAATAAAACCAACTTTACTTTTCAACCACCCGCTTTTTTAAAGCCGACTACTTTTTCTTTTCATTATTATAAAAGATTTAGGGTTAAATTTAAAGTGGGCGAAAATTTTCGTTTTGCTTCTCATTTAGATCTCGTGCGGGCAATTTATCGAGCAATAAGACGTTCCGGACTACCAGTTATTCATTCTACAGGTTTTTCCCCTCGTTATATAGTATCTTTTGGTCCACCTTTACCGGTGGGGGTTATTTCCGAAAGCGAATATCTTGACATTTTTTTAAAAATTGATTATAATGGTAATCTGATAAAAGATTTAGGAGATTTTATGCCTAAGGATTTAATAATTTTGGATTTCAAAGAAATAAAAAAGGATACTCCCAGTTTAGGGAAATCAATCAAATTTCTAAAGTATGAGATTCTTTTAGATGAATCTCAATTAAAAAAGATAAAATTAGCCAATATTTATTATACTCGGTTGGAAAACCAAATTTTAGAAATCCTTTTGCCTTTTGAATCGGGAGTTAAACTTTTTCCTACTTTATCCAAAATTACCAATTTAAATGAAGAAGAAGTAAAATTATTGTCAATAAAAAGAATTGAGCATTATTTAATAAAAAACGATAAATTAATGACTCCATTAGAAGATGATTAAAATTAAAACCACGATTGTCATTACCCACAAGTTTAATGATACCCGCATCGGAATTTTAGAAAATGGACGATTAGTAGAATTCTATATAGAACGAGAAGGGATTGAAAATAATGTGGGTAAAATTTTTAAAGGACGGGTAGAAAATATTGTAAAAGGATTACGCGGCGCTTTTGTCAATATTGGTTTAAGAAAAAACGGTTTTTTACCCTTGGCGGAAATACCGGAAGAGATATTTGGAATTGATTTAGAAGAAGAAGAAAAGGTCAAAAAGGGAGATAAAGAGGAATTACCTATAAATGTTGGTGATCAAATTTTCTGTCAAGTAGTAAAAGAACAAATGGGCGATAAAGGGGCCCGCTTAACTTCTTTTATCCATTTAGCTGGTAAATATGTAGTTCTTTTTCCAACTATTTCGCGAATAGGTGTTTCTCAAAGAATTACTAACAAAAGGGAACGTACCCGTTTAAAAGAAATTGCCAAGAAATTAAAAAAACCGAATCGGGGATTAATAATTAGAACAGCTGCTGAAAATATGCCTGAAGAAGTAATTGTTCGGGATTATCATTATCTAGAAGGAATATGGGAAGAAATTGAAAGAGAATTCCAAAGAGCTAAGGCACCTCGTTTACTTTATAAAGAACCTAAATTGGCTTTAAAAATTATTCGGGATTTATACACCTTAGACACTGAAGCCGTATATGTGGACGACCGTAATCTTTATTACGAAATATGTAATTATATAAAAAATTACACTCCGGAATTATTTGCCAAAGAGAAAATAATTCTTTATGAAGATAAAGAACCAATTTTTAAAAAATTCAAAATTGAAGAAGAATTAAATAAGGCGCTAGAAAGAGAGATTTCTTTAAAAAGTGGCGGTTTTATTACCATTGACCAAACGGAAGCTTTAGTGACTATTGATGTCAATACCGGAAGTTTTGCTTCCGAGGAGGACCCGGAAACACTAATCTTTCAAACTAACTTAGAAGCTGCTGCCGAAATCGCGCGTCAAATTCGCTTACGAGATTTATCAGGATTAATTATCATCGACTTTATTGATATGCGCGAACCTAAAAACCGAGAACGTGTTTATCAAGAATTAAGATTGTGTCTCGCCAATGATCGCGCTAAAGCTGATTTTGGCAAGCCTAGTCGGTTTGGTTTGGTAGAAATGACCCGGGAAAAAATTCGTCCCAGTCTCTTTTTTACTCTTTGTGAAGAATGCCCGGCTTGTAAAGGAAGAGGAAGGATTTTAGATCGGTATGAAACCTGTTTAAAAATAGAAAATGAACTAACAAATAAAGCCGAGAGGTTAAAAGGGAAAAAGATTCTTTTGGTAGTTTCGCCTTATCTTTACGAATATTTAATTAATGAATACAATGAAAGATTGACACAACTTATTAAAAAAATTAATCTTCATTTAGAATTAAAAATAAATCCTAAACTTAAATATGATGAATATAAATTTTTGGAAGAAATTTAATCTTATTGACTTTTTTTTAAATTTTCTTAATATTTTAAAAGAAACTAAAATAAGGAGGAAAAATGATACAGGAATTCATTAAAGGCGGTGGTATAATGTGGTTTTTATTAGCATGTGCTATTTTGGGAATCGCTTTAGTTATTGAACGATTTATCACTCTTTTTATTGTTGCTTCGCTTAATGCTAAAAAATTTACTTCACAGCTCATTTCCACAATTGAAAAAGAAGGAATTGAAGGTGGAATAAAACTTTGCCAACAGACAAAAAGTCCGGTAGCTCGGGTTCTTTTAGCCGCTTTAGAAAAAGCAAAAGAGGGAAAGACAGCAATGGAAGAAGCGGTAACTCGAGCAGGAGTAGCCGAATTAGGCTTTCTTGACCGGGGAATGAATTTAATGGGTGGTTTAATCATGGTTGCTCCCTTTTTTGGTTTTTTAGGTACTGTTACCGGTATGATTCGAGCTTTTGCCGCCGTAGCCGCAGTTGGTGAAGTAGAACCAGCAGTAGTAGCTTCTGGAATTTCTGAAGCTCTCATCACAACTAAATGGGGATTATTAATTGCTGCTCCTTTGGCAATTATTCATATTCTTTATCAGATGAAAATTAATAGTTACACACGGGATTTGGAAACTTCAGCAGCAAGTTTAATTGAATATTTGACTAAAAAGTTATAAAATTATGTTTCCTAAAAGAGAACCTCAAAAAATTTCTATTCCTACTGCTTCTACCGGTGATATTGCTTTTCTTTTAATCATCTTTTTTATGGTTACTTCAATTTTTTCCCGGGAAAAGGGCTTAAAAATTGTTCTGCCTCCAAAAGGAGCCGAAGTAAAATTAAAAAAAGGAAATATTTTAACAGTAAGTGTAAACCCTTATGGAGAAGTAATGATTGGTGACAAAAAAATAAGTATTCCCGAAATAAAACAGATTGTTCAAGAGGCTTTGAGTAAAAATCCTGACTTGGTTGTTGCTTTAAAGGTATCGCGAAAAGCTCCTTATAAAATAATGATTCAAGCCTTTGACCAATTAAAATTAGCTAAAGCTGAAAAAATTAGTTTAACACCGGTAAAAGAGGAGTAAAAAATGAGAAAATTTTTAATCAAAAAAGAACCCCCAGAAATTCCCAGTGCTTCTACCGGTGATATTGCTTTTCTTTTAATCATCTTTTTTATGCTCACAACTGTATTAAGAACAGAAATGGGATTAAAGGTAAATCTACCAGAGGCCGAAGCTACTGAAAGATTAATAAAAAGAAGAAATGTAAGCCATATTTGGGTTGATAAAACTGGAAAAATAACTATCGATGATAATGTGGTAGATATTAACGGTGTCATTAATGTAATGTTTTTAAAAGTCGCTGATAATCCAGAACTAGTAGTCGAAATTATGGCTGACAGCGATGTTGATTACGGTCGGATTAATGATATCTTAGAAGCCTTAAAAGAAGCCCAGGCTTTTAAAGTGGTATTTGCTACCGAATATAAAAAAATAGGAGGCTAATAATGAATAAAGATTTTGAATGGGACGAATATTATTCAATTGTCTTCCGAATAGGATTAGTAATCTCTCTTGCTTTTCTGCTATTAGTTTTTATAATTTTTCCTAAAGAATTCTCTTATCGTCCTTATATCCCCAAAAAGGAAGTGAGTACTGTTTTAGAACAGTTACCTCCGGAATTAGAACAGATTGCTGAACCACCACCGGCAGAAAGACCAAAAATTGCTGTAGTTTCAGAAGCCCAAACAGGAGAAGAAGCCGAAGAGGCTTCTAAAATTGGGAAGACTGAATTTACCGAAATCTATAAAAAAACCGAAGAAACGGAAATTCCTATTGTTCCTTTTTGGAAAGTTGAAGTAAAACCAAAGGAAATTTATCTTCCAAAACCGGTCTACCCGGAAATTGCCCGTCAATTAGGTCACGAAGGAGATGTAGTAGTTGAAGCCTTAGTAGATATAGATGGTAGTGTTGCCGATGTGAGAATCTTAAAATCTTCGGGCAATCCAGAATTAGATAAAGCAGCCTTAGAAGCAGCCCGACAGGCAAAATTTACTCCAGCAAAACAGAGAGACATGCCGGTAAGGGTGTGGGTAAGTATCCCTTATAAATTTAGATTGAGATAAAAGGAGGTATTTATGAAAAAAATGTTTATTTTTTTAATTTTTTTAATATCTTTTTTATTTTCGCTTCCTAATCCTCAATTTTTGACTCCTCAATATCGTCAAACTTACTCTCCCCTTCCTTTCTCTACTGGCTTAGAGAAAATTTCTTTACCCGTAATTATTTCGCCAACCTTTACTCTCTCACCAGGTATTCTTTTATCCCGAACTTTTATTGATTATCAACAAAATGGTACGCTTGGCTCAAGGATAGAGTATGCCAACAATATTTGGGGGTTTGACTGGATGCATTCTCCCGATTCTTCCGCCAGTTATCCTAATAGGTATTGCTATTATAATGCTTATTATGATGATACTGTTCAATTAGGAATGGGTGTTCAGGCAAGTGGTAGTTATCGGGCAGGTTATGTAACTTTCGGAATGCTTCCCGATGGTCGAGCAACTTGTTTCTTCCACCATCAGCGGGAAAATATTACTTATTCTGCTTTAGCAATTGAAATTGCTCCAGGAACAGGAATATTTAACGACCCAATAGAACCGGATGTAAATCCTTCTCCCTATGGTAATCAAATTATTTGGCCCCACGGAACAATTGGCAACAATGGAATAATCCATGTTTTAGGATACGGCAGACCTCCTACTGCTGGTGCTTCAGAAGATTTTTATTATTCACGTTCTACGGACGGCGGCAATACTTTTACCAATTGGCTACCAATAATGAACGACACGGTAATGGCTTGTCTTTCTGGTGACATTTATGCCCAACCAAATGGAAATAAAGTAGTTATTGCCTATACGGCTGATTTACCAGAAAGACATTCTCAGGTTTTACAAAATGTTTGGATAAGAGAATCTTACGATGGTGGCGCTACTTGGACATCTCCAAGACAAATCACTAATTACCAATATCCTTCCGATACTCTTCCTCACGAATTTGCTTATACTGATTGTGATGCAATCTACGATTTAAATGGCAATTTACATGTAGTTTGGACAGAAATTCTTTCAATGGTAGGCAGCCAAGGACCAGCAACTTATCCTGGTTTTTCTCGGATTAGACATTGGAGTGAAGAGACGGGTATTACTTTAGTTTCTGGTCCTGGACATCTTTCAGTTGTCGGTGATTCCTGGTGGTATTCATCTTATCCTACTGTCCAAAACGATGCCTGGCGAAGACCGGCAGATAGACCGCAATTAGCAATTGATAACTATGGAAATCTATATTGTGTTTGGGTGGGAAATTTAGATACTACTGATATCTCTCAAGGAAGAAGAATAAATGGGGAATTATATGCTGCAGTTTCTACCGATGGTGGTCGGACATGGGGAGTGAAAGGAGAAATTGGGAGAGTATTAAATTTAACAAATTCACCAAGTCCAGGAGCAGCTCCAGGAATGTGTGAAGATGATGATTATTTCTCCTTAGCTCCTTTTGCTTTTAACAATCATTTACATATCACTTATATTAACGATAAAGATGCCGGAGGAGTTCCGCAGAATGAAGGAGTAGTTACCAATAATCCAGTTCTTTATCTACAAGTTCCTTGCTCTTCATTGGTAGAAGTGGGAATTGAAGAAAATCAAAAGAAAAATCTTCTGACTAATAAATTGACTATCTATCCCACAATTACCAGAGATAAAGTAAAAATAAATTATTCATTAAACGAACCGACTTTCGTAAAACTTTCTATCTTTGATATTACCGGCCAAATTGTTAAAGTCTTAGAAGAAGGCAGAAAAGAAAAAGGTGATTATTCGATTATCTGGGATGTTAAAGGCAAAAAAGGTACATTTTACTGTCTTTTTAATAATAGCAAAAAAATATACAAGAAAAAAATAATAATTAATTAAGGAGGGAAAATGCGTAAATTATTAGTTATTTTAATTCCTTTTTTAGTTTTATTTGCTTTACCTAAGGAATATCTTATACCGTTAAAAGCATTGCCTCCGGAAATCCAGAATCACACTACTCCAAAGGCTAAATTGCCCACAATCAAAAAGGAGCCAAAAGTTACAACTTTTCACCCAGTGGGAAGAGTTGACACTGTCTTCTTTACTACCTATGATTGGCAGTTTAATAGCCATACTTGGCAAAGGATTTATAATGATATGCGGGGTGTCCACGTAACCGGTATGACTTCACGCCAAGCAAATCCTTTTCCTGACAGAAATATGAGATATAATTTTTATGACAAAACTACTCACCAATGGACATTTGGTCAGGATGGCATTGATGCTTTAAATGCGAGGGCTGGCTTTGGTAATTTGGATGTTAATCCGATGGATGGAATTGAATATATTGTTGGGCATGTTTCCGGAACCCAACGACTTATTCCGCGGATTGCTAAAGATGTGGCTCCCGGACAAGGAATTTTTGAGTATTGTGACTGTCCAGAAGGCTATCTTTGGTCACCAATTGCAATAACTGCCAATGGTTGGATACATGTGGCAGCGGTAGAAGATGATCCGGGCGGTGCTCGAGAAAGGCTTTTCTATATTCGCATAAGGGATTGGGGTAATCCAGAGGAACCAAGATTGATCGCTCCGCAACCTGGTGAACCAATTGCGCCCTTAGGAAATTCCCAAGGAATATTTGCTTCTAAAAGAAGCGATAAAGTAGTTATCTTTTGGACCGAATGGGATGGCACTGGACCGGACAGCGGTGCTTATCGCATCTCCAATGATGGTGGTGAAACTTGGAGTGAAGTAATTCCTTTCCCAATCCCTCCAATCTTTACGCCGGGTAGCGAAACCTTACCCGAACTTTGGCTTCCTTCGGTTGGCGGCTTTTTTGACCGTGATGATAGACCAAATTTTGTTCTTTGTTTTACACCAAATATCAGGGATACCGGTAGAATTATTCCCGTAGAAATGTGGCATTATGTCCCGGGAAGAAATCCAGAATTGACCAGAATCTGCCGAATTATGCCAGACACGTTGGCAGCCACTGTTGGTTATAACGCAATTTTTGCCGGTCGACCTTCAATCGGTCAAAATCCTGAGAATGGGAACCTTTATGTTGTTTGGGAACAATTTGACCCGGTGAATTACGAACCAACAACCGAAAGATTGAGAGCAGATATTTGGGGCACCGCTTCAACCGACGGTGGCTTAACTTGGGCAACTCCCAAAAGAATTACTGAACCTGACCAAACATCAAAAAGATTCCCCTTCTTAGCACCGATTGTTGACGATTATTGTTGGATAACCTATGTAGTAGATTCAGTTGCTGGATTTTATGTTCAAGGTGAAGGACCGATGAGTACTAATCCGGTTATTGTCCATCAAGTTCCCAGGCAATATTTGGAAACCGGGATCGCTGAAGGAGATAACAATAAACTATTCAATCTGAAAATTTATCCCAATCCAATTATAAAACAAAACTATTTATCCTTAGATTTGAATACTAAAACTTCTCTAAATATTTCTCTTACTGATATCACTGGAAAAATACTATTCAATAAAGAATTTTCTACCGGTACCTATCATTATCAATTGAGAATTCCCCAAAATTTAAAAAGCGGTATCTATTTCTTAGTGGTGAAAACTGTTAATTCTTGTGAAAAATATAAGCTAATAATTACTAATTAACCAACAATAAAAGGAAAGGGGGGCAGATTTCTTCTGCCTCCCTTTTTTATTATGAAAAAACATCTATTTTTTTTGATATTTTTCCTTTTTTGTCAAAAAAGAAATCTTTGGGAAGATGATAAAGAATTAGTCGACCAATTTATAAAAAATAATAAAAATATTTTTTCTATTTTATCATTTTTAGAAAAAAAAGAAACTAACTTTTCATATTCTTCTTTTCTATTTCCTTTTGATACGATTTACCAAAATCAAAAACTTTTTGAAAAGATTGCCCATATTTACAGTTTTTATCGCTTAACTTATGATACTTTCTCACTTTTTAATTTAAAATTTTTTGTTGAAAATAAAGATACTTTTTGCCAAGTTGATTATTTGGATTCTATTCGTCATATTATTGCTCTTATTAAATATGATTCCCTCTGGCAGATTTTTTTTAGCGAAAGTCTAAAGGTAGATAGCATTAAAAAAATTTTCCAAAAAAAAGAATACGAAAAAATTTATCCAATATATCTCCATAAAAACTTTCTTTTAAAAAAGGTTGGTCAAAATTATCAATTTTATCAAATTCCTTTTGCCAATTTTTATTATCCCTATTCAGACAGCATACCAAAATTTGATTTAATCTATCTTAACGAACACCAATTTGACACTACTATTTTAAAAAAGGCTCTTTTGTTAGAAGAACTGCCCCATTTTTCTTTTGGCGAATCATTAATTATTAGGATTAAATTAAAAGATACCTTAAACGAAGGAGTAGTATTTTTACATTACCAAAACAAAAGATTTCTTTTTGACAAAAATGACGATCTCTTTTTTATTGAAATAAGATTAGAAAAAACTGGAATTGATTATTTAACTATTGAAATTTTAACCCACAAAACACTTTTCTATTTTAAAGAAAAATTTATCTATAATCTTATCCAAATTCCTATTATTGTTGAAAATAAAATGTGAGGACAAAGTTTAATTTACTTTTCAAAAATTTTGCTATTATATAAATAAAACATTAAAAAAAATTAAATATTTGGGTAGTAGTTCAACACGGTTTCCTATTATGAATCCAAAATAAATTTTTTACCACCAATTATGTGCCCAGTTGCCAAGAAGAAAGATAAGCTTTTTGTTCCTTCGTTAGGTTATCAATTTTTATTCCAAATGATTTTAATTTTAAAAAAGCTATCTCTTTATCAATTTCTAAAGGTAATTTATATACTTTATTTTCTAATTTACCTTTATTTTTGATTAAATATTCACAAGCCAAAGCTTGATTGGCAAAAGATAAATCCATTACTGCTGAAGGATGACCTTCGGCAGCCGAAAGATTTACTAAACGACCTTCAGCAAGGAGATAAATTCTTCTTTTATTTTTTAATAAATATTCTTCACAATTTTCTCTTATTTTTCTTTTTCTTATTGCCAATTCATTCAATGATTTTTTATCAATTTCACAATCAAAATGTCCAGCATTACACAAAATTGCTCCATCTTTCATTAAAAGAAAATGTTTTTTAGTAATCACATTAATATTACCAGTAACGGTTATAAAGAGATCACCAATTTTTGCTGCCTCCAACAACCGCATTACATCGTAACCATCCATTTTGGCTTCCAAAGCTTTTATCGGGTCAACTTCGCAAACAATTACTTTTGCTCCCATCCCTTTTGCCCTTAATGCTAAACCTTTACCGCACATTCCATAGCCACAGACAACAACAGTAGCACCAGCAAGAAGAAAATTGGTTGCTCTTAAAATTCCGTCAATCGTTGATTGACCAGTACCATAACGATTATCAAAAAGATGTTTTGTCTGGGAATCATTTACCGCAATAATCGGATATTTCAACACTTTTTTCTTTTCCATATTTTTTAAACGAATAACACCAGTAGTTGTTTCTTCAGTACCGCCAATTATTTCACCAATTAACTCTTCTCTTTCTTGGTGTAAAGTAGAAACTAAGTCGGCGCCATCATCAATAGTAATATTTGGTTTTTGATTTAAAACTTCATTAATATGTTGATAATAAGTTTTTCGGTCCTCACCCTTAATAGCAAAAACGGAAATGCCCATTTCTTTAACAATTGCTGCTGCCACATCATCTTGAGTAGAAAGCGGATTAGAAGCACAAACTTTAACAATAGCCCCTCCCTTTTTTAAAGTTAAAAGCAAGTTAGCTGTTTCGGTAGTAATATGCAAACAGGCAGAAATTTTTATCCCTTTTAATGGTTTTTCTTTTTCAAATCTTTCACCAAGGAGTTTCAAAACTGGCATGAATCTTTGTGCCCACTCAATTCTTTTTTTGCCCAGGGAAGCCAGACTTAAGTCTTTTATGTGATATTTTTCCATTCTATATTCCTAATCTTCTCCTTATTTCTTCTACCATATCTAATTTTTCCCAAGTAAAATTTTCTTCTTCACGACCAAAATGACCGTAACAAGCAGTAGGTAAATAGATGGGTCTCTGCAATTTTAGGTGTTCAATCATTCCTCGGGGGGTAAAGTCAAACAGCTCTTTAACCAGTTGTAATAATATTTCATCTTTTACTTTACCAGTATTGAAAGTATTCAAACTGATATGAAGCGGATCCGGACGACCAATTACATAAGCCACACTTATTTCTACTTCGTCACAAACACCACTGGCAACAAGATTTTTAGCCACATATCTTGTCATATAAGAAGCACTCCGATCCACTTTTGTTGGGTCTTTACCCGAAAAAGCACCACCTCCATGTCTCACTTTACCACCATAAGTATCAACAATAATTTTTCTGCCCGTCATACCCGTGTCTGATTGGGGACCACCGATAATAAATTTCCCAGTTTCATTTACATAATATTTGGTATTTTTATCAAGATATTCTTCTGGAATAACTGCTTTCACTACCTTTTCAATAATCTCTTCTTTGGCTTCTTCGCTCATTTTTTCACCAGTCTTGTCTAAAACTTCTTCAGTATGCTGGGCAGCAATAACAACGCTATCAACTCTTACCGGCTTTCCATCCCGATATTCTACAGTTACCTGTGATTTCCCATCGGGCCCTAAATAAGGTAAAATCTTTTTCTTTCTTACTTCCGCTAATCTTCTGGTTAATTTATGAGCCAGCATAATAGGTAAAGGCATCAATTCTTTTGTTTCTTTTGTAGCATAACCAATCATTAACCCCTGGTCACCGGCACCGCCACGGTTAACACCAATAGCAATATCAGGTGATTGAGTACCAATAGCATTTAATATTGCACAATTATCGGCTGAAAGTCCGTAGCGGGTATCCGTATAACCAATCTCTTTTAAAAGACCTCTTACTACTTTCTGTAAATCAACCCAACCTTTGGTAGTAATTTCGCCACCAACAATTACTAATCCTACTGTAACAAAAGTCTCGCAAGCCACACGCGCATATTTATCTTGCTTTAATATTTCGTCTAAAACGGCATCCGAAATCTGATCACAAATTTTATCGGGATGCCCTTCAGTAACTGATTCCGACGTAAAAAAATCAACCCTCATTTTTTCACTCCTTTTTCAAAATTATAATCTTAAATTTATTAAAGTCAAAAAGATAAAAATTTCTTATTTTTCTTGACTTTTGATTAAAAATCGTTATCTTTATTAAGAAATGAAACTTACGATAAATTGGTTAAACGAATTTTTAGAACCAAAAATAAACGAAGAGGAGCTTTTGGAGTTATTAACCAAAAAGGGTATCGGTGTTGTAAATTATTATGATTATCTAAAAGACTTTTCTGGATTTAAAATCACTACGATTATTGAAAAAGAAAAAGGGAAAACAATTTTAAAATTGGCTAACAAAAAATTTATTATTACCGAAAATATCTCCGCAGCTATTGGGCAAAAAATCGGTTATCATCCTGAGCAGAAAAAGATATTAAAAGGTATTGATTTGAATTTTCCTTATGAAGATTGTTTAATTTTTGATGAATTTCCTGAAGGGGAAGAGGTTTTTAATTGCCTTGATAATCTTTTTTTAGAAGTAGAAATAACTCCTAATCGTGCCGATTTGTTTTCGGTATTTGGTTTGGCTCGCGAAGTTACCTTTTTCACGGAAAGAAATTTAAATTTACCTAAATTGGAAAACCAGTTAGAAATTGATAAAAAAAATGAATTAGAAATCATTGTTGAAGACGAAGAAAGATGTCCGATTTATATTGCCACCAAAATTATCAATTTAAAAGTAAAACCTTCTCCCCTTTTCTATCAATGGCGACTTTTTCTTTCGGGTTTAAGACCGATAAATAACATTGTTGATGCTTCTAATTACACCCTTATTCAATTTGGACAACCCACCCATCCTTTTGATTTAAAAAGAATTTTTGGAAATAAAATTTATATTCGTCAAGGGAGAAGAGGAGAAAAATTAAAAACTATTGATGGTGTGGAAAGGGAGCTCTCCGAAAAGGTACTTTGTATCAGCGATAGCCAAAGAGTAATTGCCGTTGCCGGGATTATTGGTGGCCAAAATACCGAAATCATTGAAAACACGCAAGAAGTTCTTTTAGAAAGCGCCTTTTTTTCTTGCCAGGCAATAAGGGAAAGTATAAATTTTTTAAATTTAAGAACAGAAGCCGCCCGACGTTTTGAACTGGGAATTGATTACGAAAATTTAGAATTTTTTGCTAACTATGCTGCTAACCTTATTGCTCAATGGGGAGAGGGAAAAATTGTTAAAGAAAGAAAAATTATCAGTAAAGAGATTAAAAAAGAATTGATTACCTTACCACTAAATTATCCTCGAAGAATTTTGGGTATTGCTTTAGAAAGAGATTATATGATAAACATTCTTCGGCGATTGGGAGGTAAAATTATTAATGCTAACGAAGAAGAAATTAGTTATCAACCACCAAGCTGGCGCTATGACTTAAAATTACCAATAGACTTAGTTGAAGAGATTGCTCGGTATTACGGGTACGAAAATTTTCCTTCGCCCTTTTATCTTCGTTTGAAAACAATTGGTGAACTTCAACCATTTACCATTTTTTTAAATCGGTTGCGTGATTTTTTAGTTTCGCGGGGCTTAGTGGAAATTATAACTTTAAGTTTCTTGCCCGAATCCACAAACGAAGGAATCCGCTTGTTAAATCCGTTAAATGAAAGATTGGCACTCCTGAGAGATAATCTTATTTACTCGTTTTTAAATGTTATTGGTTATAACCTTTCTTTTAATAATAGAGACCTAAGAATTTTTGAAATTGGTAAGGTTTATAAAAAAGAAAAATATGTTTTGGCAATTGCTCTCACTGGGAATAACTATCCTATTAATTTTGATGTTAAACCGCAAAAGGTAGATTATTTCGATTTAAAGGGTATTGTGGAAGAGCTTTTTGCCTTTTTAAATATTTCCGAAATTAATTATCATCAAAAAATTTTCCCTTATTTTTCTTCCTCTACTTCTACTACCATTATCTACCAAAACAAAGAGCTCGGTTGTTTAGGAAAAGTAAAAGAAGATTTACTTTCTTCATACAAAATTGAGAGCGAGGTCTTTTACTGCCAATTATCTTTGGAGGAAATTTATCATTGTTTACCGAAGGAAAGGATTTACCGGCCTTTGCCGACACTTTTGCCAGTTTATCGGGATTTAGCTTTTCTTATTGACGAAAAGGTTTATGTTCAAGATTTAATCAATTTTATTAAGAAAAATTTTACTCCTTTCATAAAAGAAATCCTTATTTTTGATTCTTTTTCCGGAAAACCTTTGCCGGAAGGAAAGAGGAATTTGGGTATCCGTCTTGCTTTTCAACCTCAGGATTCTCCTTACACTAAAGAAGAATTAGAAAATCTATTATTAAAAATTATTAAGGCAGTCGAAAAAAATTTCTCTGCCGAATTAAGGAAAAAATGAATGAAATTGAAAAGCGATTAAAAACTTTGGAAGAATTGGTAGAAAAAATTTTAAACGAAAATAAATCCTTGAAAGAAGAAAATGATAATTTAAAAAAAGAGCTAATTCGTTATCAAGAAAAAATAGAAAAAAGTTTGAAAAAGGTAAAATTTCTTATTGAAAAATTGAAAAGTTTCGGTAAACTTAAAATATGAATAACTTTCAAATCAAATTTTTAGGAAGAATTTATGAGGTAAAAAGTGACCGCGATGAAGAATATTTAAAAAAGTTGTTTGGTCTTTTAGAAAATAAAGTAAAAGAATTTAAAGAAAAATTTCCTTATTTAGATTTTGGTGAATTAATTCTCTTTGGCTCTCTCAATCTCATTGAGGAATTGTTGGATAGTCGGGAAAAACAAGAAAATTTTTTAAAAGAAAAATTAGACGCGCTCATTGAAAAATTGGTAAATAATAAGGGCTCCCGGTAGCATTCGTGATTGGGAAAAATGGTCTTGAGCCAACACCTAAATAATGGATGTCCGATGGTGCTTACTATCGGGAGGGTAACCTCCAAAGATAGGACCCACCTCAGGACGCCATAGTTTTTTTAGGGTTCAGAGACCATCACCAACACGATGCTACGGGGAGCCTTAAGCTTTAAAAAGGGGAAAGAATGATTATGGTTTATTGGCTTCTATTGTTATTTTTATGTATTTCCATCACTTATTTAATCACCAAGAATTTTTGGCAAAAAAAATATAAAGAAGAAGTTAAGAAATTTAATGAGTACCAAGAAAAAATTAAAGAAGAAGGCGAAAAAGAAAAATTAAAATTGGTTGAAGAATTAAAAAAAGAACTGGAAAAAGAAAAAGCCAAAATTTTACAAGAATATGAAGAAAAACTAAATAAAAAAGATAAAGAATTAGAAAAACTTAGTGATACTTATAAACAAAAGGAAAAAGAATATCATCTTTATTTATCACAAATTCAAAAAAAAGAAAATGAACTTTTAACCACCGAAAAGATTTATAAAATAAAAATTGAATATTTAGACAAATTGATAAACGAATACCATCTCCGAATTACTAAAATTCCCAATTTAAGAATTGAAGAACTAAAAGAAGAGTTAAAAAGAAGCTTAGAAAAAGAAGTTTGGAACGAACATTTTGAAGAATTAAAGAAAATCAAGGAAAAAGCAAAAAGCGAAGCCCAAATCTTAGCCCAAAAAATAATTTTGGAAGCCTGTCAAAAAGTGGCTTCACCCGTCGCCAAAGAACATTCGGTTTCTTTTTTAACAATTCCTGATGACGAATTAAAGGGAAAATTAATTGGTCGGAAAGGCAGAAATATTCATTTAATTGAAAATCTTACTGGTGCCGAAATTATAATTGATGACACGCCCAAAAAAATATATATTTTTTCTTTTCATCCCAAAAGAAGAACCCTGGCGGAATTATTGATAAAAGAAATAATAAATGAAAAAGAAATCTCTACCGAAATTATTGAAAAGGCTTACCAAAAGGTATTAAAAGATTTGGAAGAAAAAAGTTTTCAAATCGGTTTAACAACCTGCGAAGAATTGGGCATTGAAAATTTTGCTCAAGAACTTATAAAAGCTATTGGTGAAATGAATTTCTTTGTTACCTACGGACAAAACCTTTTATTTCACTCTAAAGAAGTAGCCATAATCGGGAAAAATTTAGCAATCAATTTAGAAGTTAACCCGCTCAATGTAATTCGGGCTGGTATTCTCCACGACATTGGCAAAATTCTTCCTAACCAAGAGAATCTACCTCACCAGGCAATTGGCGCTAACTTTGCCAAAAAATTTGGAGAAAATAATATCGTGATTGAAGCTATCGCCCATCATCACCAAAGCAACAACTTTCCTTATCCAGAATGTTATATTGTTTCCTTAGCTAATTTAATCTCTCATATTTACGGTGCGGGGAGAGCGATTGAATTTGACGAAATTTTTAAAAAATTAATTAAAATTGAAGAACTCTGTGAAGAAAACCAGTTAGTAAAAAAAGCTTATGCCTTTCAATTGGGCAGAGAAATTCGGGTATTGCTGAAAGCCAACAAATTAGATGAAAAGGAAAGTCAATTTTTAATAAAAAGTTTACAACAAAAAATAAGAAACGAACTAAATCTGTTAGGCGAAATCAAAATAAATTTAATTTATGAATTATAAAATTCTTTTTTTGGGCGATGTCTGTGGCGAGTCGGGCCGAAGGGCCTTAGGCAAAGGGATAAAATTTCTAAAAGAAAAATACCAACCGGATGTTATTATTGTGAATGGTGAAAATGCAGCAGGAGGATTTGGAATCACCCCAAAAATTGTTCAGGATTTTTTATCTTTAGGAATAGATTGCATCACTCTTGGTGACCATACTTTTGATCGCAAAGAAATTATTAATTATTTAGAAAAAGAAAACCATATTATTCGACCACTTAATTATCCCCCGGGTACTCCCGGAAAAGGAGTATGTATCTTAGAAAAAAATAATCAGCGAGTTATTATTATAAATCTTATTGGCCGCGTTTTTATGAAACCGGTAGATTGCCCTTTCCGCCGAATTGACGAAGAATTAATCAAAATTGACAATAAAAACATTATTATTGTTGATTTTCACGCCGAAGCAACTGCCGAAAAGAAAGCTCTGGGATATTTTTTGGATGGAAGAGTAAGTGCTGTTTTAGGAACTCATACTCATATTCCTACGGCCGATGAACAAATTTTACCTAAGGGCACCGCTTACATCACTGATGTAGGAATGTGTGGCGCCCATGATTCGGTTTTGGGCATGGAGATTGAAGATTCTTTAAAAAGATTACTTTACGGAATCAATTATCGTCTTAACCCCGCAAATAACAATCTAAAAGTAGAAGGGGTAATCATTGAAATTAATCCCACTACTTATAAAGTTCAAAAAATTGAACGGATTTGTGAGAAAAATTTAGAGTTGAACCCCGTGTCTTTTTAATACTTCTTTTAAAAATTTTCCGGTATAGGATTTTTCACACCGAGCAATATCTTCAGGCGTACCGCAAGCAACAATATAACCGCCTTTTTCTCCGCCTTCCGGTCCTAAATCAATTATCCAATCGGCACATTTTATCACATCCAGATTATGTTCAATAACCAGTACAGTATTACCTTTATCCACTAACCGATTAAGAACAATCAATAATAATCGAATATCTTCAAAATGGAGACCGGTGGTCGGTTCGTCCAAGAGATATAAAGTTTTACCGGTACCAATTTTTGACAATTCTCTTGCTAATTTAACCCGCTGAGCCTCGCCACCAGATAAAGTTGTTGCTGGTTGTCCTAATTTTATATAGCCTAATCCCACATCACGCAACATCTCTAATTTTCTTCTTATTGCGGGAATATTATAGAAAAATTCTAAGGCTTCATTTACCGTCATTTCTAACACATCATAAATATTCTTTCCTTTATATCTTATTTCTAAAGTTTCCCGATTATATCTTTTCCCTTTACAAACTTCGCAAGTTACATACACGTCCGGCAAAAAATGCATTTCAATTTTTTTTATTCCATCGCCACCGCAATTTTCGCAACGGCCGCCACGAACATTAAAAGAAAACCTTCCTGGAGAATAACCTCTCATTTTAGCTTCCTTTGTTTGGGCAAAAAGTTCTCTTATTGGCGTAAAAACGTTAGTATAAGTTGCTGGATTAGACCGCGGGGTTCGACCAATAGGTGACTGGTCAATATTCACCACTTTATCAATTTCTTCCCAACCGATAATTTCTTGGAATTTACCGGGCTTTTCTTTTGAACCGTAAAACTTTTCGGCCAGGGCTTTATAAAGAATATCATTCATAAAAGTACTCTTTCCTGAACCGGAAACACCGGTAAGACAGACAAACATACCTAAAGGAATTGTGATATCAATATTTTTTAGATTATTTTCCGAACAACCTTTCACTATTAAAAATTTGCCATTTCCTTTTCTTCTTTTTTCGGGCAAAGGAATTTCTTTCTTGCCACTTAAATAGGCACCGGTTAAGGAATTAGGATTTTTCATAATTTCTTCTGGCGTACCAGTAGCCACAATATATCCGCCTTTTTCTCCCGCTCCCGGTCCTAAATCAATTACATAATCGCTGGCTAAAATTGTGTCCCGATCATGCTCTACCACGATGACCGTATTTCCTAAATCTCTCAATCTTAATAAAGTTTGAATTAGCTTATGGTTATCTCGCATATGCAAACCAATACTCGGTTCGTCTAAAATATAAGTTACGCCGACCAAACCAGAGCCAATTTGCGTTGCCAACCGCACTCGTTGTTCTTCACCGCCTCCCAAAGTATCGGTTCTTCTCTCTAAAGTTAGATAATCAACACCAACTTCAATTAAAAAGTTCAATCTTTTTTTAATTTCGTTAATTAATTCTTGAGCAATTTTCTTTTCTTGTTCGTTTAATTTTAAATTATCAAAAAATTGATAACATTCTCTGATAGATAATTTACAGATGTCATAAATGGAATAACCATTAATTTTAATGGATAGTGCTTCTTTTTTAAGCCGCGCCCCACCGCATTCGGGACAAGGCAAAATTGACATATATCTCTCAATCCATTCTCGAGTACTTTCGGATTCGGTAGTCTGATAAATTCGCATTAAATGAGGAATAACTCCTTCAAACTCTTCGTAAAATTTATAACGGGTACCATCCCATCTTTCGTGTTCCACCAAAATTTCTTCATTACTACCGTAGAGAATTATCTCCTTCACCTTTTTGGGTAATTTTTCCCACGGAGTATTTAAAGAAAAACCATAATTTTTGGCCAAAGCTTTTAAAACGGAAGTAAACCAACGACCCTTGGGTTCCCCCCAAACTTCAATTACCCCTTCATTGATAGAAAGTTTGGGGTCAACAATTAATCTTTCCGGATCAATTTCCATTTTTGTGCCTAAACCGTGACATGCCGGACAGGCACCGTAAGGGGAATTAAAAGAAAAAAGACGCGGTGAAATCTCTTCGTAAGAAAAACCACAATCAACACAAGCGAACTTTTCCGAAAAAATTTTTTCTTCCTTCTCGTTAAAAATCACTGTACATAAACCTTGCCCCTCTTTTAATGCTAATTCTAACGAATCAGCTAACCGTTTTTTATTTTCTTCTGATAAGACCAAACGGTCAATAAGAATTTCTATATCATGTTTTTTATATTTTTCTAAATTTTTAACTTCCGAAATCTCATAAATTTTCCCATCTACTCTTACCCTTAAAAAACCCCTTTTTTTTATTTTCTCCAAAAGACTTTGGTACTCACCTTTTCTTCCCCTAACAACCGGTGCCAATATTACCAATTTAGTATTTTCCGAATAAGAAGAAATTTGATCAATTATTTGATCTAATGTTTGGGAGGCAATTTCTTTATGGCAATAAGGACAGAAGGGTTTTCCTAAACGAGCAAAAAGAACCCGTAAGTAATCGTAAATTTCCGTAACTGTTCCTACTGTGGAACGAGGATTTTTAGCGGCGGTCCGCTGTTCAATAGCGATTGCTGGTGAAAGTCCCTCAATATAATCAACATCCGGTTTTTCCAATACGCCTAAAAACTGTCGAGCATAAGAAGAAAGCGATTCAATGTACCTTCTCTGACCTTCAGCATAAATAGTATCAAAAGCCAAAGATGACTTACCCGAACCAGAAATTCCAGTAATAACTATCATTTTGTTACGGGGGATTTTTAAAGTGAGATTTTTTAAATTATGTTCCCGAGCACCTTTAATAAAAATATAATTGTTTTCAGCCATTTTTTAAGCGACGACCTTTTCTAAGTCCTCGACGATTTTTAAAAAATAGTCATAACCTTTGTTATCGCTTTCATATTCTTTAAAATCTTCAACAATTTTTTCATTAATATCCACTGGTAAAAGGGCTTCACAGGCGGGAAAAATAAGCCCCTCTTCTTTAAAAATGTGACGGGCAAAAATTTCTATAAAATCTTTTAAGCCTTCAAAAAATTTTTCTTTATCTAAGGTTTTTAATCCCTTTTCCAAAGTTTCAATAATTTCTTTTCTTTTTTCTGACTCATTAACCATTACCAATTGGGCGTCAATTTCGTATTCCCTTATTAAGGGAAATAAAATATCCTCTTCTTTGGCACAATGATTATCTTCGACAAAATCTTTTATTATCTGGTAAACCAATTGGAATTCTTTTTCTAAATATTGGTCTTTAATTATTAAAAGATTCATTGTTCGTAAAGCTCTTTCAATCAAGAAATGTTCTTTTTTTAAAATTTCTAAAAAAGTGAATTCCGACATTAAAATTATTATAAATAAATTTAGAAATTAATCAAGAGGATACAAAATTCCTACGGGCAAAATCATTTCTTGAAGGGAAATACCACCATGTTGATAAGTCAATTTATAAGTTTTCTCGTATTCTTTAATTTTAGTAGGATAAATAAAATAATAATCACTTTTACAAAGAGCATATTTCTCACCCAAAAATTCTTGGGGTAATTCCAATTCTTTTGGTTCCAAAAGCCAAGCAGCTTTTTTCTCAATGGTTATCCCCCCGCCTGATTTGTAACGAAGATTAGGGGAAATCTCGCGACCCCCATAAATAATTGTTGGTCTTTTTACTCTAATAAATCCATGGTCCGAAGTAATAATTATCTTTCTTTTATTTTCTTTAAGTTTTTTTAAAAATTGAAAAATCAAAGAAGAGTTAAACCAAATTTTAGTAAATTCCAATAAAGAATCCTCATTTTCAGCAATTTCTTTAATAAAAAGAGTTTCCCGAGCCGAATGGATAAGAAAATCTAAAAAATTTATAATGATAACCACAATGCCAACATCGGGCTTAAGCAGGTAGTCAATTTTCTCAGTGAGATCTTCCATTTTGATAATTTTTAAATAAAAATATTTCAAAGAAATTCTTTCTCTAACCAAGAGTTTTTGAAAAAGTTGTTCTTCGTAGCGATTTTGGCCAACATCGGCAAATACCCAATATTCGGGATAATATTCAAAAATTTTTTTCGGTGTTAAACCGCTTAATAAGGCATTACGAGCATAAGGTGTTGCTGAAGGCAGAAGCGAACAATAAAAATTCTGTTTTATTAAAAAATGTTCTTTCAAAATGTTATAAAGAAGATACCACTGATCAAGCCGTAAAGAATCAAAGATTATCCAGTATAAAGGCAATTTATCCAAATGGGGTTTAACAAAATTTTCAAAAAATTGGTGAGAAAGTATTGGCCCTTTTTTATTTCTTAACCAATCGCAATAATTCTCCTCAATAAAAGTAGCAAAATTTTCATTACCCTCTTTTAAAATATCTTCGTAACTTTCTTTTAAATCGTTTAAAGAAAATCGGTTAAGATATTCGCGCCATTTTATCAATTGTTGATAGAAATCACACCATTCTTCAAAAGTTTCAAAATCTTTTGTTCCGGAAAGAATTTTTAAATACTCCCGCACTAAACCTTCTTTAAAAATTTCTTTTTTTTCTAATAACCGTTTAATTACTGCTAAAATCTGAACCGGATTTAATGGTTTAAGGATAAAATCATCAACCAGATTGGCGTAGGCTTCATCAATAAAACCTTCATCACTCACCTTCGTTACCATGACTACAAAAATGTTGGGGTCATAATTTTTTATCCTCCGCGCAACTTCCAAACCAGCTAAACCCGGCATCATTTCGTCTAAAAAGACTAAATCAAAATTTTCTTCTTTTATTTTATTTAAACCTTCAATGCCATTATTCACTTCCTTTATTTCGTACCCTTTTTCTTTAAGAAAATAAATAAAGGGTTTTAAAAGCTCAATTTCGTCATCAATCCAAAGGATTTTCATTTTTCTTTAAAATAATAGAAAAGACCGTTTTTCCTTTCTTTGATTCCCTTAACAACAATTTTCCCCGGTGATACTCCTCAATAATTCTTTTGGCCAATGATAAACCGATACCCCAACCGTATTTTTTCGTGGTGACACCGGCTTTAAAAATTTTGCTTCTGATTTTTTTATCAATCCCTTCGCCATTATCAATAATCTGAATCTCATAATTTCGACCAGCCGGCACCTCTTTAATTTCAATCCGGCCAGGATTAGCACCGATAGCATCAACGCTATTCTTCAAAAGGTTTTCTAAACTCCAACTAAAAAGGACTTCATCTAAAGGTAAAATGGGATTGGTTTTTAAATCTAAAACCAGTTGAATATTTGGCGGCAATCTTCTTTTAAAATGTTCGCCAACCTTTTCAATAACTTCTTTTATTGGTAAATTCTTCAATTTTGGGGGCAAGCCGATGCGCGAGAATCTTTCTAAAACCATTTCCATTTTTTGAATATCTAAGGCCATTTCTTCATAATATTTTTCCTCAATTTTATCTTTAACTGCCAAAAGCCAACCAATCAGTGAAGAAAGGGGTGTTGCCATTTGGTGAGCCGTCTCTTTGGCTAAAAAAGTCCATAATTTTTCTTCTTCTCTTTTTTTATAAATAAAAATTGCCCAAATTCCTAAAAAAATAAATAAAACTAAAATCGAAATTTGATAATAAGGATAAAAACGAACAAATTTAGCGGTTGGCGAAAGACCATAATAAATTTCACCCAAAAATTTGGTAGTATCACCAATATTAATTAAAATAGGAATTGGCGGTTTTTCTTTTTTTAATTGCTCCAGTTTCCTTTTTAATATTTCTTTGGTCAAATTTTTACCAACATTCCGATAAGCAATAATCTCACCTTTATCATCAACGACGATAACTGGAAAATCAATTTTTTTAATCACCTCTTCAAAAATTATGTCTAATTCCGAAGAACTACTTTCCAAATTTTCTTCCTGAACTTTGGACATGTACTTAGCAAAGATGCGCGAACGTAAAGTTATCTCCTCTTCCAACTTCTTAAAAAGAAAAGAAGAGATAATAAAAAAAATTGCGGTTAATATTAAAAAAATAAGGATAAAATAAACAATTAGAAATCTTTTTCCCAATTTTATTTTCATTTTATATTATATTACAAAAAATCAAATTTGTCAATTTTAAATTTTGGGGTAAGATAATAAGTTTTTTTTCGTTATTTATAAGAAAAGAAAAAATGAAAAACCAGCTTTGGACCCTTGCCGTACTCCCCACCGCCTCCCCTACGGTTTAGGAAGCAACCTTTCGAAAAAAATTTTCCCCCGACAAACACTAATTTTTCATCGCCAACAAAAAAATCTCATTAAACTTCATCGCCATTATAGTAATTTTATTATTTAGGGAAAAATTTAGGATATCTTTGGTAAAGAGAGAAATATATTTCGGGATACTTATCTTTACCTCCGAGAAGAAGAAATATTGCCGGCATTTTTTCCTTTGCCAATTGGCTCATTTTCTGAGCAATTGTTTTTATTTCCCATTGGGCGTCTTTATCTTCTCTTAAACGAGAAAAATGATAAAGTTCCCGCGGATTTAAACCTACTAAAACCCTTCGCCGATGGGCATTAGTTAAGATATATTGAGCCTTATAAGGACCTAATTTATCTTTTAAAAGAAAATAAAATTCTTCAACTTCGGTTAGTACTTTTCGAAATTCGGCTTCTAAATTTTTTTCAATTATCGTTGGTGGGATAGTAAATTTTAAATCCAAATTGTAAGGTTGAGTTATTAATGTTATTAAACGGTGTCTTTTTAATTGAGCAAAAGCTGCTCCGCTGAGAACAACTTCAAAAACTAAAAATCCTAATTCAAATTCTCTTAAAACTGCGTCATAAAATTCTAAATATTCTAAACTTTTTTTGATGATGGTAAACCTTTCTTCTTCTTTTAATTGCCAATTTTGGGGAAAAGAAGAGGAAAGATAAGGATATAAAATTGCTTTCGGGATTAAATCATTATTATAATGAGCAATTAATTTCACATCTTCCTTCTCTTCTTTTTCGGAAACAAAATGAGAAAATTTTTGGGAAAGGTTTTTTAATTCTTCTTTGGTTTTTATTTCGTAATCAGTTGGTTGGTAATAACGGAAAAGTGAAGGGGCAATTCTTTTTACTTTGTTAAAAATTTTTCTCCCCAATTCTCTTATTTCTAAAAGCTGAGAAGCGGCAAATCTTCTTAACATGTATTCTAAAGTACGCGCATTTACGGTCATTCCCAATTGGGTATAAGTAGCCAAAGGCAACAGATAGCGAGCATCTTCCTTTGGTATTCCCTTTTTTAAAAAATTTTCATAAGTAAAAAATAATTTTTTTATAATTTTTTGGTATCTTTCTTCTATTTTACTATTTTTTATTTCTGACGGGATAAAAAAACCTTCTTTTAGTTTCACATACCTTTGAGATTTCTCAGTATAAGAAGCCAAACGAAAATGCTCAATTTCTTCAACGGCCAAACGGGAGATTTTAATAATATCAATATTGAAAACGGCGTGCTCCGCAACCGAAGAATGTCCCATTTCAAAAATAATTCTTTTGTTTGTTTCTCTTGCTTCTTTAATCTCTTTTAAAGCCTTTTCTCTTAGTTTGTCAATAGGCAAATCGTAACGACTAATTCGCGCATAGGCACAAGAAAAAGTTTCGGGAGTTAAAAATTTTTTATATTTTTCGGGAATCTTTTCCAGAATTTTAGTATCCACATTATAACCAGCGAGAATTACCTTCATGGTTAAAAGAATACCAAAACTTGATTTTTTTTCAAGTTTCTTTATAATAAAAAGGTTATTATATTATTAACGGAGGTTAAAAATGGCAAAAGTAGCGATAAATGGTTTTGGCCGAATCGGTCGTTTGGTTTTAAGAATTGGTTTAGAAAAAAAGGAATTAGAATTTGTAGCGATAAATGATATCGCTAACGGAAAAATTTTGGCTCACCTTTTTAAATACGATTCGGTTCACCGTCAAGCTCCTTACCAAGTTGAAGGCTTAGCAGACCGAATAATTATTAACGGCAAAGAGATTTTAGTTTTCAACGAAAAGGAGCTTAAAAACTTACCTTGGGGCAAATTAAATGTTGACATTGTTATTGAGGCCACCGGAGTTTTTCGGAAAAAAGAAGAATTAGAATATCATCTTAAAAATGGTGCTAAAAAAGTGATTTTAACTGCTCCCCCAAGAGATGAAAAGGAAATTAAGTCTTTTGTTTTGGGTATTAACGAAAAGGATTACGACCCCGAAAAGGACCACATTATTTCTAATGCCTCCTGCACAACTAACTGTCTTTTACCGTTAATAAAAGTTCTTCACGAAAATTTTAAAATTAAACATGGTTATATGACAACTGTTCACGCTTATACTAATGACCAAAGAATCTTAGATGCCCCTCATAAAGATCTTCGTCGGGCTCGTGCCTGTGCTTTGTCAATAATTCCCACTTCTACCGGGGCGGCCAAAATGATTGGTGTTATTTTTCCCGAATTAAAAGGAAAAATTTCCGGTATTGCTCTGCGAGTACCGGTGGCTAACGTCTCAATCGTCGACCTGGCGTGCGCAGTAGAAAAGAAAACAACCAAAGAAGAGGTTAACGCCGCTTTTAAAAAGGCGAGTGAAACCTATTTAAATAAATACCTTCAATATGTGGAAGAAGAACTTGTTTCCCAAGATTTTCTGGGTAATCCTCATTCTTGTATTTTTGATGCTACTTTAACGGAAGTAATTGATGGAAATTTGGTAAAAGTTTACGGTTGGTATGATAATGAATGGGGTTATTCTTGTCGAGTAGTTGAGCTGGCTTGTTTGGTTAGTCAAAACTTAAAATAATTTATAAAATATGAAATCAATAAAAGATATTGATTTAAAAAACAAGAAAATATTTTTACGAGTAGATTATAATGTTCCTTTAAAAAAAGGAAAAATCCTTGATGATTCCCGGATTAAAGCTTCTTTGGAAACGATTAATTACCTTTTGAATTATCCGGACACTATTTTTATTGCCTCCCATCTTGGTCGTCCGCAAGGTAAAAAAAACGCCGAATTTTCTTTATCACCAATAGCCGATCATTTAGCAAAACTTTTAAATAGAGAGGTAAAATTTTTAGACGATTGCGTGGGAGAAAAAATTTTAAAAGCAAAAAGGGAGGCAAAAGTTGGTGAAATTTATCTTTTAGAAAATTTAAGATTTTATGAAGAAGAAGAAAAAAACGACCTAAATTTTGCTCAAGAATTAGCCAACGAGATAGATGTTTATGTGAATGATGCCTTTTCCGCTTGCCATCGTGCCCACGCTTCCATTGTTGGTATTACCCAATTTATCAAAGAAAAAGGAGCCGGTTTTCAACTTTTGAAAGAGGTTGAAAATTTAAGACGGGTTTTTGAACAACCTCAAAAACCGGTAGTTTTAATAATTGGCGGTGCTAAAATTTCCGATAAACTGGGAGTAATAAAAAACCTGTTACCCAAGGTAGACAAGGTTCTTTTAGGTGGCGGAGTGGTCTTTACTATTTTTAAAGCATTAAATTACGAAATTGGAAAATCTCTTTATGAAGAAACCTTTTTAAAAGAAGGCGCAGCTTTAGCTAAAGAAGAAAAGATAGTTTTGCCTTTTGATGTTTTAATTGCTTCGGAAATTTCCGAAAATGCCCATTATTATAATACCCCGGTTACCGAAATGCGAAAGGATTATTATGGTGTTGACATTGGCAAAGAAACAATTGCCCATTACGTAAAAATTATTTCCGAAGCAAAAACTATTATTTTTTGTGGACCCTTAGGAATTTTTGAAATCGAACCTTTTGCCTGCGGAACTCGAGAAATCATTAAGGCAATTGCTTTAGCAACTGAAAAGGGTGCTTTCTCTTTAGCCGGGGGTGGCGATACCGTTTCGGCGATAAATAAATTTAACTTGGCTGATAAATTTTCTTTTCTTTCAATGGCTGGTGGTGCTACTTTAGAATTTTTGGAAGGTAAAGAATTGCCAGGTTTAAAAGCCCTTTTGTGAAAATATGAAAAAAAAGAAAGTTTTCATCGGTGGCAATTGGAAAATGAATTTTAACCATTTAGAAAGTAAAGAGTTTGTAGAAAAATTATTAAAAGCGATAAAAAATATTGAAAATAAAGAAATCGTTATTTTTCCGCCTTTTACCAGTCTTTTTATAGTTTCGGAAATTATTAAAAATAGCGGAATAAAATTAGGCGCGCAGAATACCCATTGGGAAGATAAAGGCGCCTTCACTGGTGAAATATCGCCCCTCTTCCTTTTAGCTTTGGGTTGTGAATATGTAATAATTGGTCATTCGGAAAGGAGAAAATACTTCGGGGAGAATGACGAGATGATAAATAAAAAAATTAAAAAAGCTTTGAGCCTTAATTTAAAACCGGTTTTTTGTATCGGTGAAAATTTAGAAGAAAGAGATGCTGGTAGAACTTTAACAATTATTGAAAACCAATTAGAAGCTGGTTTAAAAGATATAAAAAAAATCGAAGGAATGGTAATTGCTTACGAACCGGTATGGGCAATCGGTACTGGTAAAAACGCTACTCCGGAACAAGCAAGTGAAGTTCACCAATTTATCCGTAATTTTATAAGCGAAAACTATGGAAAAGAAATTAGCAAAGATTTACCAATCATTTACGGGGGAAGTGTAAACAAAGAGAATATTAAAGAATTATTAAAAACCGAAGGGATTGATGGTGTTCTCATTGGTGGGGCAAGTATTAAATTAGATGAGTTTACCTATATTGTTAATCTTGATTTATAAAAATTTTTTATTAAAATAAAAAATATGTTTACTTTTTTATTAATTTTGCACATCTTGGTTTGTTTAATATTAATATTTATTATCCTTTTACAACAACCACAAAAAGGCGGAATGTCTTTAGTTTTTGGTGGTGGCGAATCTATTTTTGGCGGTGGCGGAATTTCTCCTTTTATGATTAAACTAACTTCGGCGATTGCTGCTTTAATGTTAATAACCTCCATAACCTTAGTAATCGCTTCCCAGCCAAGGATTCAAAGAATACAACAAAAACCCACACCGGTTGAACAAAAAGGAAGATAAAAATGTTTGCGATTGCGGAAATTAAAGGTTTTGAATATTTGGTAAAAGAAGGTGAAAGATTAATCGTACCCCGAATTGAAGCAGCCATTGGGGAAATTGTGAAATTTGATAAAGTTTTATTTTTAAAAGCTAATGATAAGGTGTGGGTAGGTACTCCGCAAGTGGTAGGAGCCTTTATTGAGGCCAAAATCCTTTCTCATTTTAAAGGTGAAAAGATTATTGTCTTCAAGTTTCGCCGCCGTGAAAATTATCGCCGCAAAAAGGGATTCCGACCTTTACTCACGGAAATTGAAATTGTGAAAATTAATCCCCCAGAAAATTAACTGAAATTAATTTTTAAATAAATGGGCGGTAGAGGATTTGAACCTCTGACCTTCGGTATGTGAGACCGACGCTCTGACCAACTGAGCTAACCGCCCTTAAATTATAATAATGAAAATTTTTGATAAATCAATATTTTTAATTAAAGGTAAACCCGGTATCGGAAAAACAACTTTAATCAAAAAGCTGGCGCTCGCTTTTGACACCAAAAAACTTGGTGGCTTTTATACCGAAGAAATTAGAGAAAAAGGAATTCGGGTAGGCTTTAAAATTATCACTTTCCATAGCGGCTCCGGAATATTAGCCCACATCAATTTCAAATCTCCTTATCGGATTTCTAAATATTATGTCGCCCTTGAGGAGTTTGAAAAAATAGTAATTCCGGAGTTAGAAAAAGCAAAAGCGAAACCAATTATTTTACTTGACGAAATTGGCAAAATGGAGCTTTTTTCAGAAAAGTTTAAAGAAAAGATTAAAATGATTTTTAATTTAGATAAAATTATCGTGGCTACTATTCCCGTGGCCCAAATTGAATTTATTGAAAAATTAGAAAAATTTCCTCGAGTAAAAATTTATGAAATTACTTTTCAAAATCGTGATTCGCTCTTATCGATTTTAAAAGAAGCGATTGAAAATTTACTTTTCCGTTTTAATAATTCGGGTAGGAGTTAAAATTATGTCCACTTTAATATCGTGAGGTTCGGCTAAATAAGAAAAATCTTCTAATACTTGGCAATCATGAACAATGGTAATTACTAAAGGATTTTTTAAAAAACCTTTATTTTTAAGTTCGTAATATTCGCGATCACCGTAACCACTTCCCTTTCCCAAGCGATTACCTTTTAAATCTACCGCTACACTACCTTGAAGAAAAATTTCAATAAAAGTTTTTGGTTCTTTACCATATTTCTTAAAATTTTTAATGGTAATCGCCTTATCGGCTAACTCTTTTCCTTTTATTTCCAAATAACCTTCAACATGGGGTAAAGCCACAATTAAACTTTTTCCCGTTTTTAAAACTATCCGCCGCGCCGCCTTTAAAACACTATCCGGAGCCGAAAAGACTCCTTGGGCTTTTAAAAATTCTTTTATTTCGTATAATTTTTCGGCGGCTTTTTCACTACCAATAAAATTAGGAATTCGACCGTAACAAGGGCGGGGGAAAGTTACCAAATTATTTTTTTCCATATATTCCCAAATTTCTCTTCTTATCTCTTCTTTGGTTTTCATTATTATATTATAAACAAATTATTGATTTTTTAAAAGTAATTATTAATATTTTTAAAAAAGGAGAAAATATGCGCGAGTTTACTAAATATGTTCATGGTAAAGAAATTTTGGGAGAAAAAACAACTCGTTCCTTGTCGGTACCGATTTATCAAACCGCTATTTTCACTTTTTCTTCCGCCGAAGAAGGTGCCAGCATCATTGCTAAAGAAAAAGAAGGTTATTTTTATACCCGTTTAGGTAATCCCACTATTCGAGCTTTTGAAGAAAAAATGGCTTTTTTAGAAGAAGGTGAAGATGCCTGTGCCTTTGCTTCTGGTATGGCGGCGATAACGGCAGTAATTTTTGGGTTAGCCAAGGCTGGCGACGAAATATTGGCTTCTTATCCTATCTATGGTTGCACCTATTCCCTTTTTACCGCTTTATTGCCTAATTTTGGCATTACTGTTAAATGGCTTTTGGCAAGAAATTTTATCGAAGAATTGAAAAAAAAGATAAACAAAAAAACTAAAATTGTCTTTATTGAAACTCCAACAAATCCTACCATTGAAGTTATTGATATCAAAGAAGCTAGTGAAATTGCTCACCAATATGATGCTAAAGTGGTTGTTGATAATACCTTCGCGACAACTTTTAATCAAAAACCATTAAAATTAAAAGCCGACATTTCCCTCCATTCAGCAACCAAATATATCTCCGGCCATGGTGATACCTTAGGTGGAGTAGTAATTAGCAATAAGGAAATTATAAAAATTCTTAAAGAAAATCTAATAAGAAATTTTGGGGCAGTAATAAGTCCTTTCAATGCTTGGCTATTATTAAGAGGTTTAAAAACCTTAGCTTTAAGAATGAGCAAACATAATGAGAATGGTTTAAAGGTGGCCCAATTTTTAAGCAATCATCCCCAAGTAAAATATGTTTCTTATCCTGGTTTGCCAACCCATCCCCAATACGAAATTGCCAAAAAACAGATGAACGGTTTTTCCAGTATGATTGCTTTTGAATTGAAAGGTGGGCGGGAAGCTGGCCGAAAATTGATGAATAACATCAAACTTTGTGTCTGTGCTGTTAGTTTGGGCGATACCGCAACTTTAATCGAACATCCAGCTTCAATGACCCATTTTGCTTATTCTAAAGAAGATTTAGAAAAATCAGGAATTAGTGAAGGTCTTGTTCGAATGTCCGTAGGCATTGAAGATGCCGAAGATATTATTGAAGATTTGGAACAGGCTTTAGCAAAAGTATGAATGACAAAATTGACGAACTGGTTAAAAAAAATCCGCGGTACAAAAAAGCTGCGTATCTTTTTGTTTTAGATGCCTTAGAATATACTAAAAGAAAATTAAAAGTTTCTTCCCATATTTCCGGCAAAGAACTGCTTTTAGGATTTAAAGAATTGGCACAAAAGGAATTTGGCATTATGGCAAAAACCGTTTTAGAATATTGGGGCATAAAATCAACCGACGATGTTGGCGAAATTGTTTTCCATCTTTGCGAAGCAAAAATCTTATCAAAACAAGCGAGTGATAAAAAAGAGGATTTTCATAACTTCTTTGACTTTGAAGAAGAGTTTGTAAAAAAATACTTACCCGCAGAAAAGGAGTTAATAAAAAGAAACATCCGTGAAAATTAGTGAAATCTTCCCCAAAATTCCCGAAGTTTTTATTTCTTTTGGTAAAAAATATGAAGAAAGAAAGGAACAGCTTGATTATGCCTGGGCAATTTATGACGCTTTAGAAAATAACGAAATTTTACTTATTGAGGCGGAAACCGGCGTCGGTAAAACTTTGGGTTATCTTTTACCAGCAATTCTTTATGCCAAAAAATATAATAAAAGAGTGGTAATTACTACTTATACTAAGGTTTTACAAAATCAGCTTTTAAATTCTGATATTTTATTGGCAAAAAAAATACTGCCTTTTGATTTTAGTTATTCCTGTGCTTATGGTAAAGAAAATTACCTTTGTAAAAAAAGAGTCAAAAATATTTTTAACTACCAGCTTTTTGAACAGCCCGACGAAAAAGAAAAATTATTAACCGTTTCCCAAATTTTTAATGAAAAAAAGGGATTACTAATAGATTATTCCGAAATTCTTCCCTCGGCTTTTAAAGAAAAGATTACCCATTCACCCGATGCTTGTTTAGGCGAAAACTGTCACTATTATGAAGAGTGTTTTTATCAAAAAGCAAAAAAAGAATGGGAAAATACCGATATTTTGATTATTAATCACGCTTTGTTTTTTTCCAATCTGCGCTACCAATTTCTTCCCGAATATCAAGCAGTAATTTTTGACGAAGCTCACGCTTTAGAAGAGGTCTGCGCTAATACTTTTGGTTTTTCAATCAGTGAAAATCAGCTTAAAAACCTTATTTTTCGTCTCTATAACCCAAAAGCCAAAACCGGTTTATTAAAAATTTTAAATTTAGCTTCTAAACAATTAAGCTTTTACCAAAAAGAAATTTTTCATTTTTTAAATAGTTTGGAAGATTATTTTTCAAAATTAAAAAATTTTCTTGGTGGCGAACAAAAAAAACGGGTAAAAGAAGATTTACCGCTTTCACCGCTTTTTCTTATTCCTTTAGAAAGGATTTGCGACCAATTAAAAGAAGATGTGGAAAAAGTTAACAATAAAGAATTAAAAAGTGAATTTCTTGCTTGGCTAAAGGAAACCCAAGAAAAAAAGAAAAATGTTGAAGATTTTTATCAAGAAAAGGATAATACGGTCTTCTGGGTGGAAATCGTTGATAATTCTATCTCTTTAAATGCCAGTTTAATTGATGTGAAAACAATAATGGGCGAATACCTTTTTGATAAAAAAATTCCCTTAATTTTTACTTCCGCAACCCTAAGGGTAAAAGGTGATTTCTCCTTTTTTGCTTCTCGATTAGGAATTAAAAAATATGACCAAAAATATTTTACCTCCCCTTTTGACTATTCTTCTCAAGCATTAGTTTATATTGAAAAAAACATTCCGCTACCTACCGAGGAAGAAATTTTCTACGAAAAATCAGCAAAATTAATAAATGATATCATTAATCACGCCAAAGGAAAGACTTTAGTATTATTTACCAGTTTTAAAGCTTTAAAAAAAGTTTATGAACTTTGTGACAAAACAAAATACCCAATTTTCTTCCAAGACGAAAATTCTTCACCTCCTTATCTTTTGGCAGAATTTCAAAAAAATCTTAATGCCTGTTTATTTGCTACTGGTTCTTTTTGGCAAGGGATTGATGTTCCCGGTGAATCGCTTTCTTGTTTAATAATAACTCGTTTACCCTTTGATGTTCCCGACGAACCGCGAGTAGAAGGGATTAAAGAAAAATTATTGAAAGAAAATTTAGACCCCTTTTGGCATTATCAGTTGCCTAATGCGGTATTAAAATTTCGTCAGGGATTTGGTCGGTTAATTAGAAGTAAAGACGATTACGGAGTAGTGGTGATTTTAGATAAAAGAATAAAAATAAAATCTTACGGAAAATATTTTCTGTTATCTTTACCCAAAACGGTTCCGATTACCGATAATATTAATATTTTAATTAAATTTTTCCAAAGATGGCAACACCGCGATTTTTAAACACTCACCTGGAAGAAAAATTAAAAGCGTTAGAAAAATTTTTTTCGCCCTGTAAAATATGCCCTAAAGAATGTCAAGCTTTGAGATTAAATAACGAAAAAGGAGATTGCCAAATTGGGCGTTACGCCGTAGTTAGTAGTTTTGGTCCCCATTTTGGTGAAGAAGAAGAATTGGTGGGAGAAAATGGTTCCGGAACAATATTTTTTTCTGGTTGCAATCTTCATTGTGTTTATTGTCAAAATTACGAAATTAGCCAATATCGGGAAGGAAAAGAGGTAAAACCAGAAGAATTGGCAAAAATAATGCTAAGACTTCAAAGAATGGGCTGTCACAATATTAACTTAGTGAGCCCAACCCATGTTGTTTATCAAATTGTTGAAGCGCTGATCATTGCTAAAAAAGAAGGGTTAAAAATTCCTATTGTTTATAATTCCGGTGGCTATGATAAAGTAGAGATATTAAAAATTTTAGAAGGGGTAATTGATATTTATATGCCTGATATGAAATACAGTAATAATGAACATGCCTTAAAATATTCCAAGGTAAAAAATTATTGGGAGATTAACAAAAAGGCAATAAAAGAGATGCATCGGCAAGTTGGTGATTTAAAAATAGTTAATGGTATTGCCTATTCTGGTTTGTTAATTAGACATTTGGTTTTACCTAACAAAATTGCCGGCTCTTTTGAAATCTTAGAGTTTATTGCCAAAGAAATTTCTAAGGATTCCTATGTAAATATAATGGCTCAGTACCGACCCTGTTATCGAGCAAACCAGTATTTAGAATTATCTCGAAGAATAACTAAAGAAGAATACGAAGAAGTTATTGAATATGCTAAAAAACTTGGTTTATATCGGGGATTTTAAAATTATCCCGGGGGAGGTTTTACCTCCCCCTTTCCTTTTTAAAGGATAATCAATTTCTTTGTCTTATTATAACTCTTGGTTTCAAAATGGAGAATATAGATACCTTTAGAAAGGGATTTCTCATCAATAGTAATCAAACCTCTTTGAGAAGCATTTTCGGCTTTTTTGTAAAAGTATCTTATTATTTTTCCACTAACATCATATAATTTTATTTTTACCCATTCACCCTTAGGAATCTGCCAGCTTATTCTTAGCTCTCTTTTCGGATTAGTAATCTCCTTCACATCAAAATTAACCGGATAATTATTAATCTCTTCCACAAAGGAAATTAACCTTACAGAAACCGCATTGAAAAATTCACCATTTGTCCACGGTTGCCAATTTCCCGGAGTGCCATAAAAGGATTTTCCATCTGGTTGGTTATCTGCTAAGGTTGAAGGATGCCCCGAATAACTTCTGGGCGCAACGGCCACGTAAAATGTTCCCGAGGTAATAGTTACTGGTGGCTCTACTGGATGTTCAATAACCCCGGGGTAAGAAACCGCTCGGATGGTATCTGATTCGTATAATAAAGTCTGTCCATCGTCGCCATAAATCTTAAATTGGAAAATACTATCCGGCCAAGGAGCTTGTTGATGCCAATAAAATTGATGTTTTAGCCGAGTGATAGCAAATGGGTAGGTTAATCTAAAATCTGCTGGATTAAAACGAGTTGCTCGCTGTGGTCCAGCCCAAGTAACCCAATAGGGATTATTCCAATCAGCATAAGTAATCCAAGAAGCAACACCTAAACTTCTTTTGATGGTATCATTAAAACGATACTGATCGCCAGAAAGTTCGTGCCAAACAATTATCTGATATGTTCCACTGGTATCCGGAATTCGCCAAGCAGGAGTAAAAGTAATTGTCTGTGACTGCCTTCTTGCCAAATTAGTCGTCGTTGTTTGGTCAATATCCTCATAAACATAACCTTGGGGACCAACTATTCTTAATTTAACGGGTACACCGCTCGGAATAGTTTGACCACCAATATTTTTCACTGTTGCTCTTATTGTAAAATTAATTCTCGGAACAGTATCAAAAGGCATACTACCAAAAACCGTTGTCATTAAATTACTATCTTGCGGCGTCCAACTGATAACCGCCCTAATAAACCACTCCCCCCTTCTTTTATCAAAAGAATAACTACCATTAAGATATTGCCAAAGAATATTATCTTGGGTATTACTGGCGCCATCAATACATAAACCAGGGCAGATTGGATAGGAATCGGCCTGGATATAAAAGATATAGAAATTGCTGTTAACAATTGGTGTATCAATAGGAACAAAATTCCAAGCACCCCGGATACCCAAGATAGTATCTGATTGATAAATCAATGTTCCTGGAGAACCATTTGGACCGTCATCTTTTAAAACTCTTACCAGAAATCTTCTTCCACCAGGTACTGGCCAAGTCGTATCCCAAAGCATTACTAAAGCACCGTACAACCTGATACTTGGAGCCGGTGAGATAAACTTCATTCCCCAACCGTTACCACGAGCGTTCCATGCCCAAGCAGTTGCTCGAATATTATCGTCATAGGCTAAAGTATCGTAATCGGGATTATCATTTTCTGCCGGCGGCAAAGGAACAATCTCTGGTTTAAAAATGGGACAAGGAATAGCAACATTGGAATTATAGAAAAGCTCTTTCTCTTGGGCAAAAATTAATGTCAATAAAATAAAAAATAAAAACAATAATCTCTTTTTCATTTTTCCTCCCTTTTCTTTAAAAACATAATAAAGTATAACAAAATATACCCAAATGTCAAACAAAGATTTTTTAAAAACTACTTTATTTTTATCAACTACTTTCCATTTATTATCTTTTTATTTTACACGTGCTTATTAATTCCTTATCAAAAAGCGGTAACCCATTATATCCATTCATATCGTTCAAGAACAGAAATTTTAACTTCTTTTATTGCCAAATTTTTATTTTTCTTTTGATAATCTCCAAAAAGGCTGATAACCTATTTTCCATTATATTTTCTGAGGTGTGTTCATCTAAAGAGATATCCAAAAGAGGAATTGAATATTTTTCACTTATTTTTTCCAAAATTCCCTGGGTCATAGTTTGGGGCAAGCAACCAAAAGGATGAAGATGGATTACTCCGGAATATCCCTCTTTTATTGCTAATAAAGTATGACCAATAGTATTCATATCTTCGCCACCGATATTATATCGCCAATATTCTTTTGCCAAATTTTTGATTTTTTTATAAAGATTATTTCCTAATCTTATTGAATGAAAACCAAGCCAGGAATGGGCAGTTAAAAATGGGTCAGCATAAAAACCCATTTCTCCCAGTTTTTCAACAATGTTAAAATTAACATAAGGTTCAACAAGACAGAAGGCTTCGCCAACAATTTTTATTTTAGGAACAAAAGATTTTCTCTTTTCTTCATCTATTAAATTTTCTAAATTTCTTATACCCAACTTCTTAATTTTTTTCATTTGAAAAATATTTTCCGTCCGAAAAAGTTTTTTAAGATATTTATTCAAAACTTTAGTTGTTTGTCCCTTTCTTTTTTCTAATGGCCTTACTGCCATTGCCTTTCTTTCTAACGCTTCCATAACTGTTGATTTAAAATAGGTCTTCATAACTGCTTTAGTTATTTTTTCTAAAAGAATGGTATCTTTCTTAAAGAGATTTTTTAAAATAATGTAAACATTTTTTAATTCTTCTTTTTTTAAAATAATGTGAAAAAATTTGTAGCCCAGATTTCTTAAAATATCAGCGTGAAGATAAGGATAATGACCGTACCGACAAGACCAAAAACCGCTGCAATGGATAATGGTGTCAGCACCCATTTCTAAGGCTTTAATCAAATTCCCTAAGGTTAATTTAAAAGGTAGGCACATTAACTCTGGCGAATATTTTGTGCCTAAGGATAAAGTCTCTTTATTCGGAGGCGGTGGAATTACTGGCTCAATATTTAGTTCTTTTAATAAAGTTTTTAAAGGGATATATATATTTCCCATATAAGGAAATGTTGCTTTCATTTTTGCTTTATTTTAATTAAATCTAAAAACGATTCCAACCGCGTTATAAAAGCTTCTTTCTGCGTATGTTCATCAATTATCAGTTGTAAAATATTATTATGGGAGCATATCTTTTTTATCTTTTCATCAATAATTGGCTGGGTTCCGCAAGGAAAGGCATTAATTGTAATTATTCCCGAAATATTGTTTTCTTTTGCCCAATAAGCCGCCAATAATAAATGGCGATGATAATACCAACAAACTTCTTTTTCTTTATCAAAATCTTTGCCAAAGAATTGGAAACTAGTAACAAATTTAACTCCCATTGTTTTTAAAATATCCAACAGCTCCAAAGACAATCGCCTATCAAATAAAATATAAGGATGACCAATAATTAAAATATCTCCCTTTTCCCATTTTTTTTCTTTAGTTTTTTCTTTCGCTTTTTTATAGGCATCCAAAATTTCTTTTTTAGAAAAGCCAAATTTCTTAAATACTTCGTAATAACTTTCTTCTTCACTTTTTAGTTCTTCATCAATCACTAACTCTAAAATTTTAATATTATTAAAAACTGCTTTTACCAGATCGGGTAAGCCGATAAATTTAGGACAACCAAATAAAGGTCTCTTATTTACATATTTTTTTACTAATCTAATTAAAAAAAGATAATCACAATTAGCAGTCAACTCTTTAATATGACCAAAAAAAACTTTCATTGGTAAACAAATCTCCGAAGGGGTTAATCGAGAACCTTCTTCAATTGTCTTTTGGTTAGTATCCGAAGAAAAAATAATGGTTAATCCGAGATTATCAAAAAATTCTAATAAAAAATCTTTGTGGTAATAAAAATATAGCCCTTGGGGAATACCAATTTTCATCTTCTTGATTTTTCTTTAAAAATTATTATCATTTTACCAAATGCCGGGGTGGCGGAATTGGAAGACGCAGCGGACTTAAAATCCGCTGGACTTTTAAAAGTCCGTGCCGGTTCGACTCCGGCCCCCGGCATTTTCTATTTCTTTTAAAAATTCTTTCATCTTTTCATAATGGGTTCCGGGCCAATAAATTCTTTTACAAATGGGACAATAACTAAATTCGGTTTTTGTTTGAAAAACATAATAAGGCACTTTTCCTTTCACATCCTTTTTATCAATTTTTTTAACCACTTCGTTACAAAGAAGACATCTGCTTGCCAGTTTGATTTTATCAAAGAGAGCAAATTTATTAAGAACAATTAAAAGCTGCTCTTTGGGATTATCAGTTGTTAAAAAAAGACAATTTTCTTTACTCTGATATTTTTTATTTCTCGTAATGATAATTCGATTTTCTGTGTGAGCAATAAACTCCATTTTCAAAGGATTAACTTCTTTTTCGTAATGGGTATCAAAACCAAGCATCCGCAAATATTTTGCTAATTTACCAAGCATAAAATCGCAAAGGAATTTAATCTCTTCCATAGGTAATCAAAAAACCCTTTTTTTCTTCCAATATCTGGTTGTTATATTCGTAACGCATCTTCGCCAAATAAAGCCCATTCTTTAAATTCTCCTCCGCAAGGTTCCAAATAATAAAAAACTCTTTTTTCACCACTTTTTCCTTAAACTTTTTTATTAATTTTCCTTTTAAATCAAAGATTAACAATTCTAAATTCCCTTTTTCCGGCAGAGAAAATTCAAATTTTATATTATTATTAAGATGTCGATACAAAACCTGGGGGACGATTAAAAATTTTTCGTTATCTTTGAACAAAAACAATTCTAAAAATTGATAATTATTAGTAGTATCAAAATCATTTTTAACTAATAATTTTATTTCTATTTTATTATAACCAAAATCTAAAGAATCTAAAATAAAGGAAAGAAGGCTTTCTTTTTTTGGTGACAATCTTTCTAGAAAAATCTCTTTTTTATATCGGTCATTCTGAAAAATTTTTAAAAAAATAGTTTCGCTATTTACCAAACCATTATTACCAATAATAATTTTAAAAATACCTAAACGATTATTTTTATCAAGATTTTCCAAAGAAAAATTGGTGATAAAAGGGTCAGCTAAATAAAAAATACTGTTATCCCTTCCTGGTGTTCCGTATTCGGATAAAGAAGGGAACCAGTTTTCTTTTCTATCTTCCGCAGTAAAAGAAATCCTTTCGTAAGAATAACCATCTTTTATAATTTGGGGAAAGGTATCATTTTCATCAAAAGGAGTTCCAAAAGTGGAAGTATCAGTTAAAGAAAATAGCATTAAAGGGTCATTCTGTTGGAGTTCATCGCCAATAGTAGTATTGTTTACTGTTACCACAATCAGACTCTCAGGGAAAAAATAAGGTTGAACTTCTCCCCCCAGAGCCGAATCCGAAGTATATTCTGGGTCAAGAATTAAACAATAAGATTTTGGCGGTATTCGGGTAGTATTAATTTTTAAAGTTGGATACTTAATTAAAATGGTAGTATCTTTAAAAGGAACAATGGAATCGGTAGCATCAAAATCGGTAATTTTATAAGCGCCAATATCTATCGTTTCGTTACTCACATTAAAAACTTCCACAAACTCATTTCTATCTTCCGGATAAAACCTTCCAGTCTTTCCTTTAGGATTTGCCATTACTTCGGTAATAACCAATTTTAATTGGAAAAGGATTAAAATAAAAAACATATAAAATTATAAAATTTCTATCTTTTAAAATCAATCCTCAGTAATCAAGTTTTTTAAATGCTTGACATTTCAAATTTTTTTGTTATAATATTTATAGAGGTGTGTGTTAAAAAGGAGGGATGATGTTGGATATGGAGGGAATCAAATTTCGGCGTTTAGAATGGTTAGATTATTATTTTATTGAAGAAGAAAAAAAACCAGGTGTTTTTTTATTATCTAATGATGGAGAAGTTCCGATAAAGATTGGTCGAGCCGACGAAGACCTGTTAGGAACTTTAAAGAAACTAACCGAAACGGTCAGAGGAGTAGATGCGCAATATGCTTATTTTTGGGCAAAAACTACGGAAACTGCTTACGAAGCTTTTTTATTAGAATGTGAATTGTGGCACCGATTAAATCGTAATGGACAACCCCATCCAATTCCTAAGGAACCCGATTGGCAATGTCCTTTATGCGACAAAGACTAACTAATTCACCCAGGGCAGTAAAGATTATATATTTTTCCACTTCTTTATTAAAAATCTGTTTTATTGCCTTTTCGTAAATTTTTAATTGGGGCAAATAACTCTTAGCAATTTTTTCACACTCTTTTTCTTTAACGGGAAAGGTCTTGTAATCATATAGATAGATTTTATCATTTTCAATAATAATTTTATCAATTCGGCCGGAATATATAGTATCTTTCTCTTTTAAAACGAAAGGCAGCTCGCTATAACTATTTTCTCTTTTTTCAATAATTTTTAATAAATCCTTCTCTTTTAATTTTTGATAATGAACTAAAATTTCTTTTACCCATTTTTCCAAGTCAATCATGCTAATTCCTTTTCTTTTTAAAAGTTCTCTTCCTCGCTTCTCAATCTCTTTTTCATTTAAATTTAAATATCCTTTGCTAATCTCATCAAAAATAGTGTGCAAAACCTCACCAAAAATAATCCATTCCCAAGAATGGTGCCTTCGCTCTTTGGGTAATATTTCGGTAACTTCAATATATCTTATTCTCCTTGATTTTCTGACTTTATCCAGCATTATTTCGGAAATCTCCTTCTCTTCGGTTTTTACTTCTTCTATTACTTCTTTATATTCTTTTGCTACTTCTTCTTTGGTCAGTACTTTTACTCCTTCAATTCTTTTTCCTAATTGATAAGTATTATTCACTTTTTTAATATCCAATTTATCTATTAGCCAAAGAAGTTTAGACTCTTCAACTCTTTCATTGTAAACACCCGAGAGATAAAGAGCATCGGTCGCTCGAGTAACAGCCACATAAAAAATTCTTTTCTCTTCTTCTTTCTCTTTCTCTTTATGAATTAGAAATTCCTGGTTAAATTTTCGCATCTCCCCAATTCCTTCACCAATATATCTTACTTTTTTTTCCTCCTCAACAAATAAAAATGACTGAGTATATTTAGCTTCGACACTTTCATCTAAAAAAGGGAAAAAAACTACCGGAAATTGTAACCCCTTAGCTTCGTGAACAGTCATTATTTTAACTACATTCATTTCTTCGGTATTGATATTAGCTTTAGGTTCGTCTTCTTTAACAAACTGGAAAAATTGAATAATTCCCAATAAGGTTTGATTTTCACTTTCTAATTTTTCAACCAGATTCAAAAATTTCTTTACATTTGCTTTTCTTTGCGGATCGGTAAGATAGGAATAAACTTTTCTTTCAGTTAATACTTTTTCAATAAATATTGATAGCCTTTCCTCACCATAGTTAGCCAAAAGATTTTTTAAATATTCAATATCAGCTTTTCGTCTTTCATCACTATGACGATAATAGTTCAACAATTTTTCATAAAGAGTAAAACCTTCTTCTCTATTTATTTGTAAAATCTCATCATCAGTAAAATTAAATAAAGGACTTTTTAATAAAAGATAAAGATTATAAGAAGAAGTAGGATCACCTAAAAATCTTACAAAACTTAAAAGAAATTGGATCTCTGGCTCTTCATAAAAACCAGTTCCTTTCACAACTACAAAAGGAATTCCGTAGGCGCGTAATTTTTCCTCTAAAATTTTTAAATAAGTTCTTTTTCTGAGTAAAATAGTAATATCTCGATAATCACAAATATATTCTTTTTCTTCTCCTAAACGGTAAAGTTTTAAATTATTTACAATTGATTTTATTTTTTGAGCAATAACTTCCGCTTCTAATTTTCTTCTTTCTTCGGTTGGACCTTCACTTTCAATAATAATAATTTCAACCCTTCCCGGATCTTCGTTATTCCGTTTTTTTACAAAAGGACTATAATTTTTGCCAAAGATTTCAGAAAACAATACATTGGTAAAATCAATTATTGCTGGTAAACTCCGATAATTATCTTTTACAATTTCTAATTGAAAATCCTCTTTAAGCCATTCTTTTAATTTTTTTTGGACATAATTTACAACTTCCACATTGGCACCACGAAAATAATAGATCGATTGCTTCTCATCGCCCACCAGAAAAAGCGAAGGAGTAATCCCTAACTCACTTTTTCGTCCCTTTCCGGATCGCCATTCTTCGGTAAGTTTATCAATTATTGACCATTGTAAATAATTAGTATCTTGAAACTCATCAACTAAAATATGGTCGGTTCTCTCGTCAAAGGCATCTAAAATGTTTTGAAATTCAGGATGCTCGGTTAAAAGAAAATCGGTCAAAAGTTCTAAATCAGAAAAATCCAAAATCTCTCTTTTCAACTTTTCTTGCTGGTAAATTCTTTCCACTTTCTCTTTATAAAATTGAAAGGCAATATTTCCTAGATAGTTACTCAACAATCTTTTTAATTCTTTTTTATTATTTTTATTTACTTTTTCTTTTGTTTCTTCAATTATTGCCCGCGAAGCAAACAATCTTTTTTCTAAAAAGGGAAGAAGAAAATTTCTTTTTAAACGCTCATATCCCTTAAACCCATTCTCCACGAGAAAATTTAATAGCAGTGGGTAAAGAGTTTCATTTTCTTTCAAGAAAAGAATACTTTTTTCAATGGCCTTCTCGTAAAGATTTCTTAGATTTTCAACCACATCCAAATAATGAGATAAATTTAAAAAGAAAGAGAAACGCTTAATTAGAGAGAAACAGAAAGAATCAATAGTAGAAATTCTGATTTTGTTTAAATTTTCTTTTAATTTTTTAAATATCTCTTTATCTTCTTTGGCTAAGTTAAAAATCCTTTCTTTCATTTCGTAAGCAGCTTTTTCGGTAAAAGTAATGGCCAAAATTTTTTCTACCGGGACTCCTTTTTTTAAAAGTTCTAAATATTTCTCAGCTAATCTTTTAGTCTTACCGCTGCCTGCCGGAGCCAATATTAATTTGGCAATCATAACTGTTCCTTTTCACAAAGAAAATAATAATTACAAAAATAACAACGACTTTTCTCAACTTCAGTTACTGAAAAATCTCCTTTACGCAATTGCTCAATACTTTTTTTTACTGTCACTAATAGATATTCTTTCATCATTTTTAATTCCTCTTCTTTTGGTGTTTTTATCTCCGCATCGAGTAAATAATAAATTCCTAATTTTTCACATTTACAATCAGGAAACTTTTTCTCCCAAAGAAAGGAATAAGCAACTATTTGAATTAAATCCTTTTCTTGTCTCATTTGGTTAAAAGTAAAAGGTTTTTTATCACTGGTTTTGTAATCAATAATGAAAACACTGTTTCCTTTTTTATCAATTCGATCGATTCTTCCTTTTAAATAAATACCATCAATTATCTCTTCTTGAAGAGAATATTCCATTTTATAAGGCAAAAAACCACTATTTCTTAAATCCCTTTCAACCCTAACTATTTTCGGAATTATTTTTTCCAAAAGTTTTGAAAAAAAATCTCGCCAAAGGGGTAAAATTCCAAAGCTGATTTCTTTTTCCCAAAATTCTTTTGCTTTTTCTTTTATTATTTTTTCTAATCCATCAATTGGCGGAACTTTTTCCTCTTGATAAATTTTTTGCATTATTAAATGGATAAACCTTCCCCATTCCCATTTTTCAATTGCTACTGAACTTTCTTCTTCTAAGGAAAGACCAATAACTTCTTCTAAATAAAACTTATAAGGACATTTAAGATATTTTACTAATTTGGTAATCGCTAAAGGATTTTCTTCGGTAGCAATATTTTCAAAAGTTTTTTTTGTTTTTTCTATATTAAAAAAAGGAGCTTCTTTTTTGCCATTTAATATTTGTAACTCTTCATTGCTCAAAATAATTTTAATCTCTTCTGGTTTAACCTTTTTGCCTTCCAAAAAAGGTGTTAACAAAACTGGATTCTCATTTTCAAAATTATGGGTAGAAAGATAACAATTTTTATAAACCGTCTTTAAAAGCGAATAAAGATAGCTTCTTTCCCGAAAGAGATGAAGATCAGAATTAGGTAATGCAAACTCTTTTTTTAAATATTCGGGTATTAAAGGTTCCGGACGATACTTTCCCGGAATATCTTCCTCCACTAAACCGAAAAGATAAAATTCCCAATTTTTTAAAAAGGAAAAATCCCAAATAACCAGATCGTGTAAATCAATTATTTTTATTCCTGAAAAATCTTTTTCAATTTCTATTGGTGTAGAAGTTAAATGATAATCGATGATTTTAATAAATTGAGGAAAATCTAAAGGGATAGAAAAATCTTCCAGGTGAGAAAGAATTTCATAAAATTTGAGCAATCCGGCAGCTACGATTTCTGGAAGATCTTCTTTTTTAAGAAATTCTATTTTTTGTAACAATTTTCGTAAATCAAAAATAAATTCATTTAAATAATTATTATCTTTTAGCTCTTCCGCTAAATTAAAAAAATCGTTAATATCTTTCATTATTTTATCAATTACTCCCTTTTCCAGTAGATTTTTTATTTTTTGGTCATTTATTTTTAAAAGAGTATCTTTTAAATAAAGCCAATCATTTTTACCGCCGATCACGCGAGCTATCCTTGATAAAAAATTTATGTATTTTTTTGTTTCGGATGAAAATTTTTCACAATAAGGCAAAGAAAAAATTAAAGCGGTTTTTAAACGTGGATAATCTTCGTCAATTGTTTTTAACATCTCTATTAAAAAAGAAAAGGGAAGTAAATCTTTTAGACGCATGGCTTTAAATATTCCGTAAGGAAGAGCTAAACGCTGTGAAACTCTTTCCAAAATAGGTTGATATTTTCGCAAATTGGGAGTTACTAAAATTACCGAACTCAAATCCTTTTTCTTTTTCAAATGGTTTAATTTTATTCTTTTCAAAATTCCTTCCACTTCTTCCTCAATAGTAGAATAGGCATGAATCGGCAATGTGAAAATCGTTTCTTCCGAAGGAAGAAGATCTTTTTGGTATTCAATTATTGAAAAATCAGCCAAACTTTTAAAAAAATCAAAGTTTTTACTTTCTTTTAAAAAAGTAATTACAAAAACATTATCGCTACTTTTAATCAAGGTACTTACTAAATCTTTTTCTAAATTAGTGAAATCAATAAAACCGTTAATAATTAAATAAGGAATTTTTAATCCTTTTTCTTTAATTATTTTGTTAGCTAAAAATTGACAATCTTCTTCATCTAAAAATTTATTTTTTTTTAAATATTCTTCATATTCTTCTTTCACTTGGAAAGCTAATTCTAAATTTTCATAAGCTTTCGGAAAGGTTTCTAATCTTTTTAAAAAGATATCTTTAATTTTTTTTTCGTAATAATATTGTTTCAATTCGCTAATAAACTCGGCTAAAATTACACCGTAACCAAAAGTAAACTTTTCTTTTAAAAGGTTTAAAATAATTACTGGTTTTAAACTACTATCAATTATTTTATAATCTTTTAACCAACCTTCTCGCTCTAAAATGAAAATCGCAAATTCTTTTAAAGTAAAAAAATAAGGAGGAATAAAAGACTTTTCTTTTATTAATCGGGTAAAAATAATCTTAGCAAAAAAATTTTGTAAGCCTGTACCACCAAAATGATAAATTTTAGAAAAATCATATCTTTCTGAATAATTAGCTAAAAGAGTTTTAAAAACTTCTTTAACTACACCTTCACTACTACCTTGAATTTGATAAAGAAATTTCACTCTGATTTTTCTTCGGCAGGAGTGATTGTTGTTTGCTGCGAAAGCAATTTTTGTAATTCTTTTTTCTTTTCCATTCTTCTTTTATATTTTAACCACCTTATATGCCTTTTTCTTTTTTGCTTACTTTTACTTCGGGCCATTTTTTTTAATTAAGATAACACTTTATATACAATATCTCCTTCGCGACATTTTTCTTTCACTTTTAAACCAATAGTGTGGCCGATTTCTGCTTTTTCAATCGCTTGGTGTTCAATCTGCATAGAATCAACTGTTTGAGTAAAATCGGTAGAATGACCTTTTATTCTTATGGTATCACCGATATTAAGAGTCTCGTCAGTAATTTCAACAATGGCTACACCAATTTTAGAGTAGTAATGAGTGACCTTACCAACCCTAATCTCCATTTTATCCTCCTTTATTATTTGTAATTATATAAAAAACATTTTTTAAAATCAAGATTTATAAAATTTTAGCAGTTAAACCATTTTGCCAAGATTTTTTTAAGATTTTAATTTCAATAGCTATTAGATTTTTATTTTGAAAATTAATTATCAACATTGGCTCTTCAATGACTTCACCAATTATATTTAATTTTATATCTTTCATTATCTCTAAAAATTTAGCTAACTGCTCTTCTTCAACTTCGCATAAAAATCGAGTATTGGATTCCGAAAAAATAATAACATCTGGTCTTTCTATAGCTTCTCCTAGCGGCACATTTTCTAATTTAATTTTTGCTCCTAAATTTTGAGTAAAACACATTTCGGCTAAAGCCACGCCTAAACCACCATCAGCTAAATCATGGAGTGCCAAAATTAAACCTTGCTGAACGGCATTAAAGATTTTTTCCATTATTTTTTTTCCTTTTTGGGGAAGAACTCGCGGTACTTTGCCAAAATTTTTATTAAAAATTGAAAAATATACCGAACCACCGAGTTCCTCATAAGTTTCACCAATTAAAATAATTTTTGATTTCGGTTTTTTAAAATAAGAAGTAACCGTATTATTTAAATCAGGAATTATGGAAACAGCAGAAATTAACAACGTAGGGGGAATAGTTATTCTTTTTTTACCAATACAGAACTCATTATAAAGAGAATCTTTTCCAGAAATAAAAGGAACGCCATATCCCTTGGCAGCAAAATAAGCTCCCAAACATGCCTCAACAATATCACCCATTACTTCTTCCTTTTCTGGATTAGAAAAACAAAAATTATCTAAAATTGCTGTCTGATTAATATCTCCGCCGCAACAAACAATATTTCTTAAGGCTTCATCAATAACCGAAGCTGCCATCCAATAAGGTGAAATCTCACCATAAGCCGGGTTTATTCCACAACTAATAGCAATTCCTCGATTTTTTTCTCTTAAAGGTTTTAAAATAACGCCATCCGAAGGCGAACCTTCTAAAAGAGGTTTCAATAGTGTCCTTCCTTGAACTTCTAAATCATACTGTCTCACAATCCATTCCTTGGAAGCAATATTTTCATTTTTAAGAATATTAATCAAAAGTTCGTTATAATCTTTTATTTCCCAATCAATTTTTTCTACCCTCTCCTTTCTTCGGTAGATAGCTTTCCTTTTTATTTTGGGCATACCATTATGAAGAAAATTTAAATCAATTTCGCCGACAATTTTATTTTCGTATTTCAAAATTAACTTCTGGTCAGTTCTTAATCGACCAATAATCGTTGCTTTCACATTATACAAATCGCAGATTTCCTTAAATCTTGGAAATTTTTCTTCCGGCATAAATAACACCATTCTTTCTTGAGATTCTGAGATCCAAATTTCAGTGTAACTTAAACCGCTATATTTTAAAGGAACTTTATCAAGATAAACTTCGGCACCAGTTTTTTCAGCCAATTCGCCAATTGCTGAAGACAAACCGCCACCGCCACAATCGGTAATAGCATTAAAAAGATTTTCATCCCTGGCTTTCAATATTGCGTCAACCATCTTTTTTTCTTCAATGGGATTGCCAATCTGAACCGCAGCATAAGCAATCTTTCTGGACTCTTTTTTTAATTCCCCAGAAGCAAATGTTACTCCATGAATGCCATCGCGCCCAGTATCACCACCCACTAGGACAATAATATCACCAGGAATTATCTCTTTTTTTATTTTTTCTTTTGGAATTATTCCTAAAGTACCACAAAAAACTAAAGGATTAGCCACAAAATTTGGGTGAAAATAAACTGCTCCACAGGCAGTGGGTATACCCATTCGATTACCATAATCTCTTACACCGCTAACTACTCCTTTTAAAATCCTTTTAGGATTCAAAACTCCCGGAGGAATATTTTTTTTATTTATATTTAATTTACCGAAACAAAAAACATCAATATTTAAAATGGGCTTCGAACCTAATCCAGTTCCTAAACAATCTCTTATTACTCCTCCGATGCCCGTAGCGGCACCACCATAAGGCTCAATCGCTGAAGGATGGTTGTGAGTCTCTACTTTAAAACTTATTCCGTAATTTTCGTCAAATTCAATAACTCCGGAATTATCTTTAAATGCTAATAAAACATAAGGTTTATTCAACTCTTCGGTAACTTTAAAAATTGTGGAAGCTAGTAAATTCCTTAGCCATTTGCCTTTATAAAAAACATCGCCTTTCATTGTTTTATGTTTACAATGTTCGGACCAGCTTTGAGCAAAAGTCTCAATTTCAATATCTGTAGGTTCTCGTTGAAGTTTCTGATAATATTTTTGAATTGTTTTTATTTCGGGAAAAGTAAAACCGAATTTCTTACCAATCTTTTTTAATTCTTTACCTTTTTTGTTTAAAATTTTAATTTTTTTAAGTTTAAATCTATATTTTTGAGGTTTTAAAAAAAGATAACCAGGATTTTTCTTAACAATATGTTGAATTAAAGGATTATAAAAAACTTCTTGAGCAATTTCTACTAATTTCTTTTTTCTTTCTTTAGTCTTAAATAAATATTTTTTTAAAATTTTAATTTGAATATTCGGATAATCCATTTCGGCTAAACTTTTTACAATCTGTTCTTCTTCCGGATCAGAAACCCCTAAATTATAACCAACTTCAATCACTTTATAACCGTTAAATTTATAGCTACCAATTATAAAATCTTCGGTAACCGGATCTATAAAAAAATTTCTTATTATATTTTCAATATCCTTTTTCAAAAGTTTAGTTTTTAAAAGGAAAACTTTAATAATAATTAAATCTTCAATTTTGCTTTTAAAATGTTCGTTAATTTCTTTTTTTAATAACTCACTTTCGTTATCAAAGATTTTTTTTCTTACTTCAACGCGATAAATCATAGAAAAATGCCGGGGGCGGGATTTGAACCCGCACGCCTTTTCAGGCCCACGCCCCTCAAACGTGTGTGTCTGCCAATTCCACCACCCCGGCTTCTATAAAAATTATAAAAATTAATATTAATTAGTCAACAAAATTGACTTTTGTAATTTTTTATTTAAAATATTTCTAAAATTAGATGAAAGTAATGTTCCAAAATTCAAAACTTTTAATTTTAATAGTTGTCTTTATTTTTTTGTATGAAAAAATCCTTTTCTTCGAAATACCCCAAAAAAATTTTCCGCAACAATCCGAAAGGGTAAAATTACCTGCTCAAAAATTGAGAATCGAAAGTAAAGGTTATTTCATAAATGTTTCGGTTTCTACTATCTCTTTAGCCGCTGAAAAAAAATGTAAAAAAGAATTAAATTCTTTAATAATTTATAATTCAACTAATGAATGTCTTACCCGTTTAACTCCTATAATAAAAACCGAATTTAATTTTCTTTCAAAAGATTTGATAAAAAAGAAAATATCAATGTTATCAAAAAACAAATGAGCATTTTAAAGTCTGTGATAAATATATTAAAAAAAGAAATATTATGTGTTAGGAGGTGCGCTAATGGAACAACTTTTAAAAATGTGAAAGAAAAAATGGAAAATTATTTAAAAGAAATAATAAGAACTAATTTCAGAAAAATTAAAAAGAAAACCAAAACTTATTGCGCTAAGACTTTAAAATATTTGAAGAATAAAGATTACGAAAGTTATCTTTTTCTTTTAGAAAACATCTCTATTTTAAACAAAAATTTTCCACTGAATTTAATTCTCTACTTACAAGTGGAAGGAAAATTAACTGATGAGATTATTGGTTAAGACTCACAAATGATTGTTAAAATTCCTGTCGAAAGGCTTACGGTTGATTTTTTAAAACATTTTCTTAGTGCTAATCTTATTGTGAAAATCAAAAAAAAAGCTAAAGGAAAAATAATTAAAGCAAATAGGATTTTAAAAAACGCTATAGAAAAAGGAGATCTTATTTATGGTGTAAACACTGGCTTCGGCGCTCTGGTAAACAAAAAAATCTCTTTGGCCGAAGCCAAAAAATTACAATATAATTTGATAATTTCACATGCCTTAGGCGAAGGGGAATATTTTAAAAAAGAAATTGTAAAATTAGCGATCTTCCTAAGAACAAATATGCTAGCAAAAGGATACTCAGGAGTAAGAATAGAGCTGATTTTGAAACTTTTAGAGTTATTAAACCGAGAAATTATTCCCTGTGTTCAAAAAAAAGGTTCAGTAGGCGCTTCTGGAGATTTAGCGCCTTTAGCACAAATTGCTTTGGTTCTTTTAGGAAAAGGAAAAGTGTTTTATAAAAATGAAATCCGGCCCACCGAAGAGGTGTTTAAAAAAGAGAAAATTCAACCATTAATCCTTGATTTTAAAGAAGGACTTTCGTTAATTAATGGAACGGAAATGATGTCGGCTTTTTTAACTTATCTTTTAATTGAGGGTGAGAAGATTTTTAATCTCGCTAAAGAAATATCGGGTTTAACAAGTGTAGTAGCTAAAGGGAACAAAAAAGAATTTGATTTAAGATTACATCAACTTAAACCTTATCCCCATCAAGTATCAACTGCTGAAAAGATTTGGAATTATTTAAATCTGGCTATCTTTAGAGAAAACTTTATTCAAGATCCTTATTCAATAAGATGCCAGCCACAAATTTTTGGTGCTGTTGGTGAAGGAATTGAATTCGCTAAAAGAATTTTGGAAACAGAAATAAACTCAATCACTGATAATCCAGTAATTATTGATAAAGAAATTTTAAGCGGAGGTAATTTTATGGGTTCTTCTTTAGCATTAGCGGGTGATGTTTTGGCGATTTCTTTCACTATGTTATCACTTTTATCGGAAAGAAAAATTTTTTACCTCACTGCGGGAAAAATCCCTGGTTTACCAATATTTTTGGTTAAAAATCCGGGATTAAATTCTGGATTGATGATGGCCCAAATTTTGTCTTCTGCCTTAGCCAGTGAAAATAAAATTCTTTCTTACCCGGCTTCTGTTACCAGCTTGCCAACTTCCGCTAATCAAGAAGATATTGTAAGTATGGGCATGAATAGTTTATTAAAATTAGAAAAAATTTTAGAAAATACAAAAACAATTTTAGCAATAGAAATTCTATGTATCAGTCAAGGTCTAAAATTGGGAAATTTTAAATTTAAAAAAAGTACTTCTTTAATAGCCATGATTAAAAAAAATATTCCTTATTTAGAAAAAGATGAAGAGCTTTCCGCAATATTAACAAAAATAAAAAAATTATTTTTTGGAAGAATAAACTCGCCAAATACCGATACTATCTATTAAAACCATTCTTCGAAAATATTGCTCATCACCCAATCTTATTTCACCGGTAACAAAAAGATAGTCGTAATTTTTATAACGATCAGGAAAAAGAGACCGATAAGGAAACCATTCATCTATTCTTTCTAAAGGATAATTTTCTTTAAAAATCAAAGGGGAATACCGAATATAAGCGAAAGAAAAACCAACAAGACCACCTTTTTCTAACTGATAATAACAAGGAAAATGGAGAAAAACATCGTAACCAAACAAATCCGGCTTCGGTTTCCTTTCATAAAAAATTCCTACGACTTTTTTGCGAGGCTCTAATTTAGTAATCATCTTTTTAAAATCTTTGCCGTATTTTTCGAACATTAAAAAACGAATATTTAGGTCGATCATATTAACTACTACCATTCCAATAATTAAATATTCTAAAAATTTTTCTTTTAATCCTAAACTTAAAAAAGCAAGTAAAAAGAGAAAAATTAAAGGGGCGAACCGTTCGTTTAAAAATACAGCTTCGGTATAACTTCCGGGAAAAAAGAAATAAAAAACAAGAGCAACAATGAAAAGGGTCATCAAAATTTTATTTTCTTTAAATATTTTCGGATTAAAAATTAAAAGCAAAATTGCCGAAAGAGTAATTACTTTATAAAAGAATATTATTAAATTATCACTCCTGATTCCCAATCTTTCCCAAAAATTTAAAAAATTCTGATAAATTGCTTTTAAAGAGATACTTTCCTTTAATTGGGCAAGCAACTCACTTTCTTCCTTCCGAAATTGATTTACTTGCCAGGGGATAAAAAATAAAATTAGGATAATTAAGGGGGGTAAAAGATAGCGGAAACGCAAAGGTTTTTGATAAAGGAAAACGATTAGTAAATAACTTACTACCGAATAAATAAAAACTAAAGAATGACAAAGAAAAAGTATCGCTAAAATAAGAGTAATAAAAATTAAATATAACTTTTCTTTTTTCTTTTTCTTTAACAAATTTAAAAGAAGGGCAAAAAGAAAGATAATGAGTGGCAAAGCAAAAGCAATCCCCATAAACCCCCAAAAAAGATTGTAATTATAGACAACAAGAAAACTTCCTAAAGCAAAGAACTTCTCACCATTGATAACTTTTAAAAAATAATAAAAAGCCAAAAAGGTTAATATTATTATTAAAAAAAGATAAACCCGATTACTCAAATCTAACGATATTAATTGGGATAATAAGTAATTAAAAAAAAGATGGAAAGTATTATGCGTAGGAAAAAGTCTTAGTTCAAAATAATTTTTATAATTTTCAAAATTTTTTAATACGTAAGCAAAATGAAGATGCTGCGGTAAATCAACAAAAGGGAAATAGGTCAAAAAGATGAGAGGTAAAGAATAACCCAAAATTATAAAAAACCAATATTTTTTCATTTTTTAATCCAAATAGCCAAAATCAAAAAAATTATAAAAGTAAGCATACTTAAAATCAAAGTAAATTTTCTGAGCGATGTTAAAGAAAAAATTAATTTTATTGTGTGTGTTCCGGAATCTGATTTTATATAAATAAAATGATCTTTAGTTTCGTAAAAAGGTATCTCATGATTGTCAAGGTAAATTTTCAAATAAGGATAATAACTTATTGGTATTCTCAAAAATCCTTGATTTTTTTGTTCGTAAAAAATTTCAACTTCATTGTGTTTTAGAGAAAAATCATAGATTTTTAAATAAACTTTTTCCGGCAAGGAATCGTAATAATCGTTTTCTAATACCGGAATAAAATTTATCCGAGCATCCTCATAATCGATATTTAATTCATTCAGTAATTTTTGCCAATCATCAGCAATTACTAACGTTCCTTCTTGAATAAATTTTTCTTTTGGTAGCGGTTTTTTAACATTACTTGCTAAAATTATCGGCAATTTCGTCTCCCCATAAACTAATGGTGGCTGCGCGCCGGCTATAAGAAACCGGTCATCCCAAGAAACTCCGGATTTTAACAAAACATAAGTCTCTTCTTCTTCACTTCCTAAAAGTGTTGGTAAAGTTATTATATGAGAAACACCTAAAAGAGAAAGGGCTTTTAAAGAATTTTCTTTAAAAGAATGTTCTGCGGTATCAGCCAAATCCGAAGCAACTAATTTTATCCAGGGATAGCCGTATAAAAGATTTTTAGGCGCAAATTGATGATAAGGTGGTCCTAAAGGGGAAGCTAAATTGCCATATAAAAAATTGCAAGCTGGATAGCGACAAAGCCTACGGAAATTATCAATTTTATTGTCAGGAATATCAATATCAAGAACTTTAAATACCTTTTGGAAAGCCAAGAGGTTGTAAATTTCTTCTCTTACCGCTAAAAAATTTTCTTTTTCAGCATAGCGAAGATGGATAAAAGAAGGTAAAGTATCAATCAAAATTAAAATCGCTAAAAAAAGAAATAAAATTTTTTCTGCTATTTTAAATTTTTGGGCCAAATATTGAAAACCATAGGGAACTAAAAGAGCAGAAAAAAATATAAAATAGACCAAAAATCTTTGGGGTGGCAAACCGGCTGTCAAAAAACCAAAATATTTTTCTAAATAAGGTGTCAAAAAGGTTAAAAGTAACGAAAGAAACCAAATAATGGTTTTTAAATTTTTGAAGCCTAAAAAAATAATTCCGATTATGACTAAAATGATAATACTCCAGCCTAAATAGGTTCCAGTATAGCCTCCGATCTCTGATTTTAAACCTAAAAGAACAAAAGGGTTAGGTGGTGGTAAATTAAGTTCAGCTTGAGGATAAAGATAATTTTTATATTCTAAAATAAAAGGTATAAGGAAAAATGTAGAAGGTAAAATAAAAGAAAGAAAAGAATAAATAATGTGTGGCAAAGGTTTATATTTTTTAAAAACAAAATAAAGCAAAAGAAAAATAAAAGTATAGAAAGCATAAAAAAGGTGAGAGAGAAAAATAAAAGCAAGTAAAAGACCAAGGATAACAAAATTTCTGATTTTCTTTTCTAAAAAACTTTTATCCAGATAAAGAAAAACCAAAGGCAAAAAGAGATAAATTAAAGATAACGGATAATTACCAAAAGAAGCGATATAAAGAACCCGCCACGGAGAAACTAAAAAAGCAATTGAACCGATAATTACTGCGAAGCTATTTTTATTCTCTTGTTTTAAATAATAAAAAATTGCTAAACCTGAAAGAACATGCAAAATAAACACAATAATTTTTAGACTAATTATTAACTGGCCAAAGGTCAAAAAATTAAAAATTCCCGTAATAAAAAAGAAAAGAGGGCTGTAAAATTGCAAATGAGGATAACCAGAATAAAAATAAAAAGTAAAAAAAGGTGAAAATTTTTCTTTTATTGCTTGATAGACAATTTTTTCTCTTACTAAATGAGGCCAAATATCACCAGTGGTTGGGTGTCCTGGAGCTAAAAAAAGCGAACCAGAAGAAATTAGAGCAACCAAAATGATAAAATATTCCCACCTAAATCTTCTGTTTTCTTTTTGAATAATCTTTTCTTTTTTCCCCATATTAAAAAATTATCAAAGGTCTATTAGTCAAAGGATGGGGCTTAATTATCGGTTTTACTTTATAAACCTTTTCAATCAGATCTTCACGCAAAATTCTTTCTGGCGTATCACAACCAACAAACTCTCCCTTAGCCAGAAGTAAAATCCGGTCGCAAGTAAGACTAGCCAAATTTAAATCGTGCGTTAAAAAGACAATAGTTAAATTTTTAGCTTCTCTTAATCTTTTTAAAAGGTTAATAAGCTCAATTTGATAAGCAATATCTAAATGGGTAGTAAATTCATCCAAGAGTAATACCTGGGGTTCTTGGGCTAAAATCCTTGCTAAAATTACCCGCTGTTTTTCACCCGTGGATAATTCATTAATCTTTTTATCTTTAAACTCAATTGTTCCCGTTAATTCCATTGCCCTTTCCACAATTTCCATATCTTTTTTAGTAATAAAAGAAAATCTTTTTCGATAAGGATTCCGACCCATTAAAACAATCTCTTTTACGGTAAAATCAAAGATAAAAAAATTTTCCTGTGGAAAATAACCAATAATTTTTGCTCGCTCTTTAGGAGTTAAACTGAAAATATTATTATTGAAAAGCAAAACTGTTCCCTTTTGGGGCATTAAAAGTCCAGCCATAATTTTCAACAAAGTTGTTTTACCACTGCCGTTTGGTCCAATAATACCGAACCATTCTTTTTCTTTAATTTTTATTGATAAACCTTTAAAAAGAGGAGCACTGGTTGGATATTGAAAGTAGAGATTTTTTATTTCGTAAGTGAATATTGCCATTTATAAATTTTTCTTTAACAGATAAAGAAAAAAAGGAGCGCCGAAAAAAGTGGTAACTATGCTTATTGGCAATTCCACTGGAGCAATAGAACGAGCAATAATATCGGCTCCCATTACCGCTAAGGCACCTAAAATGAAGGAGAAAGGCAAAACTTTTTCATAATTAGAACCGAAAAGAAAACGAGTTAAATGAGGAATTACCAAGCCAACAAAACTAATAGCGCCAGCAAAAGCTACTTGGGCAGTAATAATAAAAGATATTAAAAAGAAAAGAATCCGCATAAATTTTTTAGTATTCACTCCCAAACTTTCAGCTACCTCACTTCCCAAAGCAAAACAATTTAACTCAAAAGCATAACTACTAATAATAATTAGAAAAATAATTGTTAAAGAATTCACAATAATAAAAATTGTGAGATTAAGTTTATTAAAAACAATTGCTAAATTTCCCATTAAAAGATAAATAATTTCGTTTAATGGTCTTTTGGAAAAAACCATAAAAAGCATTGTTAAAGAAGAAAATAAAAAACTAACAATAACTCCTGCTAAAATCAAAGTTAGTTTATTTGTCTTTCCTTTATAAAATGCTAAGTTATATACTAATAAAACTGCCCACAGAGCTCCTAAAAAAGCAAAAATTGGGGTAATAAAATAGGTGAGCTTGCTAATAAAATAGCCAAAACTTACCCCGAAAGCCGCGCCGCTAGCAATTCCTAAAATATAAGGATCACAAAGAGGATTTTCCAAAAGTCCCTGTAATACTGCACCGCAAAAAGCCAAAGACCCACCGGCTAAAAATCCTAAAATCATCCGAGGCAAACGGATATTCAAAATAATTGTCTTATCAAAGAAAAATCCATTACTTCCTAAAAACAGAGAAAGAAAAACTATTAAAAGGAAAAAGAGCGATAAAAAAAATATTTTTATAATTTTCCTACATTTCATTTTCAAAAATCTTTGCCAGAATTTTTGCTCCCCTAATTATTCTTGGCGAATTTCTTAAAAAATAATCAGGATTTAAACTATCGATAATTTTTCTATTTCTTACAGCATTAATTTTTTCGTATCCCAAACGAGAAATTATTTCTTTTATTTTACCTTGGGGATGAAAGGTGATAATGTAATCAGGATTCCTCAAGATGATCTCTTCGCTCTTCACTACTGGATATTCACCTTCTTTATCGCTAAAAATATTCTCCAAACCAAGATAGGTTATCAAATCATTTAAAAAAGAATTTTTCCCAATAGTTATTGGCGGATTAGCATTAATTTCAATATACACCTTTTTTTTCTTTTTAATCTTTTTTATCTTTGCTAATTCTTCTTTCAAAGAATCAACCAATTTAATTGCTCTTTCTTTTTCATTAAAAAGTTCACCAATTTTAATTATTTCCTCAAACATTTCTTCTAAGGATTTAGGGGCGGAAATAAAGGTATTAATTTTTAAAGCCTTTAATTTTTCGTCAATATTTTTTTGCAGGGGATAAGTAAGAAAAACAATTGTTGGTCTTAAGGAAATAATTTTCTCTATGGATGGGTTTATTAAATCACCAACTTTATAAACTTTTTTGGCCTCTTCTGGATAATCACAATAAATAGTATTTCCAACAAGATATTTCTCACAATTTAAAGCAAAAATAATCTCGGTAACCGCAGGTACTAAAGAGACCGCACGAATTTTAGCTTTTTCATCTTTTCTAGAAGGATAACAAAAAATTAAAAATATAAGTAACAGAGATATTTTTCGCATTTATCTTTTATTTATTTTATAAGCAAAAAGAAGATAAGCTGTATGGGTAATGGAAAATTCCTTTGGTCTCGTACCGGAATAGCGCACCAAAATCTCCCTTTCGAAAATCTCATATACCTTAATTCTCACGAAACCAACTAATTCCATTGCCCGAAAAGTTTTCTGAATTTGTTCAACATTAGGGCTTAAAGAGATTAAAGCATGGCCACCTTTTAAAATTCGGTGGGCTTCTTTTACCACTTCCCAAGGTTCAGGCAAATCAATATAAACCGCATCCATACTATTATCTTCTTGTAAAAAACCATCCCGAACGACATCCCGAAGATAAAAAACGACATTTTCTTCCAATCCGGCTTTTTTAATATTCTCTTTTGCATTATTTAAAAAATCTTCTCGTACCTCATAAGTAAAAACCTTACCGTAAGGTCTAACAAAATTTGCTAATACAATGGTAAAAGCACCGCTACCAGTTCCCACTTCCGCTACGAAAGCACCTGGAAAAATATTAGTTTTTAACAAAATTAATCCGGCATCTTTAGGATAGATAATTGTGGTGGTTCTTTTGACTTTCATTTCTAAGTCAGCAATTGTTGGCTTTAAAATATAAAACTTCTCTCCTTTATGGGTCTCAATTTCGTCACCAAAATCTTTTTGAAAAATATTTTCAATCTTAATTATTCCTTTATGAGTTTGAAGTTCGCCTTTTTCCGGCAAAGTTAAAAGATATTTAGCATTTTCACTGTGATACAATAGGATTAAATCATTTGGCTTAAGCATTTTAATGAATAAATATCAAATAACCACAACCTATGCCTAAAATATCATATATTAAATCTTTATAACTAAAATATTCTTTTTTAACCTTTTTATCATAAACCTCTTTAAAAATCCCTAACAAAAAAGTTGAAGATAAAGAACTTATCGTTGACAATTTTTCTCCTTTATTAATCCGACATTTTAAAAAGTGATAAGAAGAACCAACCAGTAAGGCACTTACCGAAAAATGAAAAAATTTATCTTCGCTAAACCAATTATCTTTCACAATTTTTTTCACAGTATCTACTTTTAAATAATAATTTTTATTTAGACTGTCGGAATTTAAAAGAAAAAGAAGCAACATTATTTCGCCCATATAATATTCAAAATTCTTATTAAAGTTCTTTTTAAATCCCACCGAGGAACAACCAAGTCAACAAATCCGTGTTCTAAAAGAAATTCAGCTTTCTGAAAACCTTCGGGCAATTTTTGTTTAATCGTCTCCTCAATCACTCTTGGACCAGTAAAACCTAACATAGCACCGGGTTCAGCAATAATAATATCGCCTAAAGAAGCAAAGGAAGCCATTACTCCAGCATAACAAGGATTGGCAAGAATAGAAATATAAGGGATGCCTTTTCGGTCAGCAATTCCCACTTCCATTGCTGTTTTTGCTACCTGCATTAAAGAAAAAATCCCTTCTTGCATTCGGGCACCGCCAGAAGTAGAAACGATAATTATAGGAATATTCATCTTGGTTGCTAAACGGAAAGAACGGGCTACTTTTTCTCCCACAACTGTTCCCATACTTCCGCCAATAAAACCAAATTCCATAACACCAAAAACAATCAATTTATTATCAATTTTACCTAAACCATAAATATAGGCATCCTTTATTCCTAAGGAATTTTGACTTTGTTTCAATTTTTCCTTATAGTTAGGAAAGTTTAAGGGGTCTTTAGATGAGAAATCACTATCATACTCCTCCAATTTTCCTTCATCCAAAATATATTCAATATATTTCTTATAATTAATTCTAAAATGATAATTACATTTAGGGCAGATAAAAAAATTTTTCTCAATCGTCTTTTTATAAAGAATTTCGTTACAATTATCACATTTTATCCATAATCCATTTGGATAATCTTTTGCCATAATTTCTACCAAATAATAATAAATAAAATTTACAAAAAGTCAAAAAAAGAGTATTAATTTATATTCTGAAGAATATTGCCGCAATTTTAAATAACCAAGAAGAAAAATTTGGCAGGTGCTTGGTGCCTTCAGGCATATCTTACCCTCCTCTCTTTTATTCTAAGAGGATATGAAAGGTCACCTAAGCACCCGCCTTTTATATTAGATACAAAAAATATACCAAAGGTTCAAAATTTTTTTAATTCTATATTATCCCCCTCAATAAAACCATAAGTATAATTTATTAACCAATCACCCGTATTTAAATAATATCCATCGCCAATTTTAACTAACGTTGGCGTATGAATATGACCTAAAATGACGACATCATAGTTTTCCTTTATTATTTTATTTTCAGCAAACTTATAAAATGCTTCTTTTAAAGTTAAATCTCGTCCATATATCCGGGTAGAATGTATAAAAAAATGGGCAAAACTTAAACCAATATCTGGATGGATAAGGGAATACAAAAAACGATTTATTTTAAACTTAGTCATTAATTGACTGACCTTAGTTAAAAAAGAATCATCAATAAAATCACCGTGGGCAATATAAACCCTTTTGCCCTCAATATTCAAATCTAAAAATTGCTCACCAATAACAAAATCAAACTCCTTACTTAAAAAGTTTTTTAAACCATAATCATGATTGCCAAAAAGAAAATAAATTTCTATTCCTTTATCTTTTAATTCTTTTAATTTCATTAAAATTTTTAAGCTATTTTTGGGAATAACCAAACGGTATTCTAACCAAAATTCAAAAAGGTCACCAAGAATAAAAAGATTATCTTTTGGTAATAGTAAAGAAAGAAATTTTAAAAATTTTGTCTCTCTTTCTTTACTATTTATTCCTAAATGAATATCAGAAACAAAATAATTTCTGCTCAATTTCCTTAATTACCTTTTGATAATCTTTAGAATTATCAATTTTTATCAAATTCTTTAAACCCCTTACTGGGTGAAAATCTTTTCTCATCTGACGAAAAATTTCCCAACGGCCATTACTTATTTTTCTCACTTTTCTTAATCTTTTTCTAATAATCTTTTCCCGGGCATAAAGATATATCCAAATTGGCGTGATTTTTTTATTTAAAATCTTTTTAACCATATCCCGCCATTCTTTTTTATTAAAAGTGCCATCCAGAAAAACGGAATAACCATTTTTATAATATTTTTTACTCCTTTTTATTAAATATTTATAGATCCTTTGAGAAAAAAAATAAGAATAAATATTTTTTTGATAAGGCACTTTTCTTTCTTCTTCTGGAGAAAGATTTGCCAGCTCTTTTCTAACGACATCAGTTTTTAAAACAATTGCTTCTTTTTTAATTGCCAATTTTTCGGCAATAAAACTTTTGCCACTGCCAATTAAACCGAAAAAGATAATGAATTTTTTTTTAGCAAAAAGATTATCGGCGTAGGTTTTGGCTAATCTAAAATATCTTTTAGCTTTTTCTAATATTTTTTCTTTTTCTTTGACTGCTTGTAATAAAAGGAAACTAGTCACCTTCCCCCGCACATAAGCCCGGTAAGTTTTATAAAATGTCAATAAAGACAAACCTGAAAAATCATTAGTAATTTTTAAATAATTATCTAAAAAATAATCGGCTAAATCTTTCCTTTCGTAAAATTCTAAATCCATAATCATAAAAGCAATTTCCGAAAAAGTATCACTGATAGCAAATCTTTTATTAAATTCAATACCATCAAAAAGATAAATTTTATCGCCAACAAAAATGTTTTGGGAATGTAAATCACCGTGACAATATTTTATTTTACCTTCTTTTATTCTTTTTAAAAATAAATCTTCTTTTTCAAAAATAAATCTTTCAACTGCTTCTTTAATTAAATTATACTGCTTTTCGCTTATAGTTTTATTAATAAAATCTTTTGTTTGATAAAAATTTTCATCCCAATTATAACGAATAACTTCCAAAGAACCGTAAATTAAATCTTCCTTATCATTTTTTAAAGAATTATGAAAATTACCAACAACAGTAGCAAGATTTTTTATAGTTAAATAATCAATCTCGTTTTTTAATAAAAGGTTAGTCATTATCTTTTCTTGGGATAATTCTTTCATTTTTATGGCGTAATCAATTATTTCACCTTTTTCTAAAAAGCCAATTTTATTTTTGTATTTCCTTATAGGTAAAACTTTCAAATAAAGCTCCGGGGAAAACCGACGATTAAGTTTTAATTCTAATTGACAATATTTACGGCGCAAAGAAAGGGTTGAATAATTTAAAAAACCAAAGTTTACTGGTTTTTTTATTTTGTAGGCATATTTACCGGTTAAAAAAACCCAAGAAGTATGAGTTTGAATAATTTTAATATTTTTCTTTATCTCTTTTTCTAAGGTTTCTTTAAGTCTGATAACTTCTTTTTCGTTCATTAATAAAATAACCGAGGTTGAAAATTAAAAAGCCAAAAGCAATTAACGAAAGAATTTTCCCGAAATTATAAGCTTGAGAATAATAATAAAAAGTAACCGAATGCTTCCCCTTTTCTAAATAAACAGCTCTTAAAGTGTAAAAGGCTCGATAAACTCGCTCTTTCTTGCCATCTACCTTCACTTGCCAGTCGGGATAGTAATTTTCCGAAAGAACCAAAAAACCATTTCTTTCATTCTCAATTTCTAATTCTATTTTATTAGCTTTATAAGTCAATATCTTTATTTTAGCCCAATCCTCTTGAGGAATTTCTGAAATACTAAATAATTCTTTATATAAGGTTTCTGGTGCCAATGGTTTTTCATCAAATAAAACTATTTTCTTAGGCTCAAAATCTTCCCTTTTCAAAATCGCAAACATCGTTTCTTTATCTTTCACAACGGAAAAATAAGGTACAAAATAAGCCCGTTCCATGAAGGTTAAATTTTCATAAATCGCATACTCCCGACCACTAAAGACTTTTTTCAAAAATGACGAATTAAGAAAACTTTTCAAGTTACTAATCAACCTTTTAGTTTCTTCATCATAAGGTGATATATCTTCAGGTAAATGAGGAACAATTAAGTATTTGACTGATAATAAATTTAGAAAATTGGAATAGTAAAGATGCGGCGGATTGGAAAAAATGACGGTGTTAGGAAGTCCAATAAATTCTTGATAACTTTGTAAAGGATTGGGATGATGACCACCGACACTTTGAATATTATGATACATTAAAAGACCGTCATCGGCCCTTTTGTAAAACAGAGGATAAACTCGATATAAAGATGTATCTTTTTGTAAGAAACTTACCACTTCATCCGGAGCATAAAAAACTTCGGGCACATCAACGCTTTTTATATAACGCCGGTCATTTCTTACTAAATCAAAGATTAAAATTAAAGAGATAAGCAGAACAAAAGTTGGTAATTTTATTTTTTTCTTTATAAAACTATAAATTAAAACGGCAAAAATAACCCAAAGGAAAGTAGCCAATAGAAAACCATTTTGGATTCTAGGATAATTATTTTCTAAATTAGTTATTTTTTCTCGAGAAATCTTACTGATAGAAATAAGTAAATTGATTGCACTTTCTTTAAAAAGTAATAAAAAAAGAGTCAAAAGGCCAACAATTAAAGAAGAGGTTACCAAAAATTTTCTTAATTTTTTTAAATCCTTTTCTTTAAAATTTTCTTGCGAAAGCAAAGATAAACCATAAATACCAACAACAATAATAATGAAAGCAGTAGTAAAAAATATCATTGCGGGACCTCGAAATTTACTCACCCCAGGTAAAAGATAATAAGGAAGATAATAAAAAGGGGTGTGCCCGCCAAAAGCCATCAAAAGGGAAAAGATAACATAAACAAAGAAAAGCTTGACAATAGGTTTTTTAAAATAAAAATATAATGTTAAAAAGAAAAGCAGAATAAAAAGAACACCAAAATATTCACTATGAAGTTTAAAAGGATTTCGTCCCCAATAAAAATCTAAACCGCCAGAAAAGTCCGGTGTTAATAAATCAAAAATCTCTTCTGGTGGTAATGACCAAGAAGTAGCAAAGGCATATCCTTTCCCCTCGCCGCGGGCACCGTAAGGAAGATTTTTATAGATGGGCAAATACTGAATAGCCACAAAAAATAAAATAAAAATTGTCATTACTAAAGCATAAATCAAAATTTTCATTTGCTTTTCTCTAAAAAGATAAAAAAGAAAAATAAAAAACATTATTAAAGCGGTGTAATAAACTTTTTGAATGTGGCCGGAGAAAAGTTGTAAAGAGATAAAGGTACCGGAAAAGATAAAATAATACAATTTTTTATTTTTTAATCCTTTATAGAAAAAAAGTAATACCCAAGGTAAAAGCGAAGAGCAGATCAAACGACCATCATGACCGGCATAAGTTAAAGAAACTAACGGTGAAGCCAAAGAATAACCCAGTCCACCAACAATAGCAAAAAACTGCCTGACAGCCAGTTCTTTTAAAAAAAGATATGTACCTAATCCCGCTAAGAAAAGGTGAATAACAAAAGTCCAGGTCCATACGACATAAGTAGGAATAAAGAGCCTAAAAATAGTTGTTGGATAAAATAAATCGGCAAAAAAACCGGCAACGGTTGGTAAGCCGGAATAAATATAAGGAAGCCATTGGGCAATTTCTTTATATTGTTTTAAATAATTGGCAATAAATTCCCGATTAGGTAAACCGCCTAGAAGCCAATCGGTGCCAAAAAGCATTTTTTTGCCAAAAATAAAATCAATATATAAAAAGCAAGGAATTAAAAAAAAGATAAGAATAACAAACCTTTCTTTTATTTGGTATTCTTTCTTTTCAATTTTTTTCATAATCAATTATATCTTTTTTTCTCATTTTTGTCAAAAAAAATAAACCAAAAATCAAAAAATTTAAAAGTTCGTGAATAATTAACCAAATCCGAGAAATTATCGCCAGCAACGAGGCGAGACCAACAGGCAAAATATTTTTTAAAAAAATCATCATACTTCCTTCTCTCACCCCTAAACCACCGGGAGCAATCAAAACCAAAAAACCAAGCATCCAGGATAAAGAATAAATCCCGATCAAAGAAAGAAAATGAGTAAAATTTATTTTAAAATAGATGGCTTTCACCAATAGTGAAAAGGCGCTTCCTTGAAAAAACCAGACAAGAATATCCAAAAGAAAAATCAAAAAAGATTTTTTTAGAGAAAAAGAAAAGTCAATTTTTTCCTTTTTTAACATTTTTAAAACCAAATTAAAAAATCCTTTAAAAATTTTGGGAGCGATAAAAACAAAAAGAAAAAGAATTAAGAAAAAATAATATTTTTTTAAAAAAAAGATAAAATAAAAAAGGGCACCCAAAAGAAGATAGAAGCTTTCTAACAAAATACTTAAAAAAACTTTTTTCTCTTCGAAGCCAAATCTTTTGGCTAAGTCAAGTCGACTAAGGGCAAACCAAATTTTTCCCGGAACATATTTTCCTAAATTGGAAACGGTAATTATTCCGCAGGCCGAAAAAAAACCAATTTTTTTCTCTTGCTCAATTTCTTTAATAATCAATTGCCAAGCATAAACATACAAAAAAAGCGAAGGAAAAAGTAAAAGATAAGAAAGAATAATTAAATAAATATTTAGCTGCCAAAAAGTGCTTCTAATCTCTCCCCAACTCACAAAAATGTTCCGGAAGATAAAATAAAAGGCAACAATAATTATTAAATAAGAAAAAATTTTCCTAATTAAAAGAAAAATTTTCATTAATAAATTATAGAATAATTATTCCCTTTTTCAACCAAAGTAATATTTGATTTTTTACGATTTTTAATCTATAATTAAAGTTAACCTAAAAGCGGAGGATTTCAATGAAAGTTAAACATCTTTTTATTTTTTTTATCATCTTTTTTTCTTTTCTTTTAGCCACCGAAAATCAGCTTTTTTTACCCACTAACAATGAAAACTTTAACCTTTGGGGTGCTACTTCCAAAATCGATCATCCTAATGCCTTGGAAACCTTAGATTCCCTTTGGATAAAAGCGGACTCTATTCCTTTACCAGCTATCGGTAGTAGCGATGCTTGGACCGGATTAAAAGTTTATGATGATACTATCTATATTGTTTTAAACCAATACAACTTACCTTTTCAAGTTCAAAAAAGGCATCGGCTCACTGGAGCTTTGCTTTCTTCTTTCAACGGTAATACTTCTCCTTCTTACGCCATGAGTGCTGTCAGGGTTGATGATTCCATTTTTGTTTCGGTATTTTATCCTTCACCAGAACATATTGAAGTCTATTCGGCTAATGGCACTTATGTCCGCTCTTTTAATGCTCCCGGTGGTCTTAGATGCCGAGGAATGGATTGGGATGGTTCCAAGTTTTGGGTTGCCAATTCCCAAATTAGTGCTAATACAATCTACACCATGACCAGAGAAGGAACTTTATTGAGAAATTTAACCAACACTGGACCAGTTACCTGTTATTGGTTCTTTGACCTTACCTTAGACCGAATGATTCCTAACCGTTTATGGGTAAATGACCAAGAAAGCCCATTTGTAACTCGTTATCTCGCTGTTGATACCAATGCGAATACCTTTCAAGTGAATGCTACTTTTAACCATCCCGGTACTCCGGCTTATCCAGAAGGTATTGGTTTTTATCAAGAACCAGCAGGCAACGGTTATATCTACACTGTTGGTCATAATTCTCTTTGGGCTTGGAAGATGTTGGTTCACATTTACACCGGAATATCTGATGCTTCGGTAAACAAAAATCTTAAAATTAACAATCTTTTAAAAATTCCCTTGGTTTTAAAAGCTGCCGAAGAATTTTCCCTTTATGATGCTACTGGTAAATTATTAATAACCAAGAAAAACCCGAAAGAAGGAATTCTTATTGGGAATGGAAAAAATAACGTGGTTACTAAGGGCATCTATTTTATTAAAATAAAAACCACTAAAGAAGTAATCACTGCCAAAGCAATAATCCTTAGATAAACAAAAAGAAAAGGGCGGAGAGGATTTACTTTTGCTCTCCGCCTTTTTTAAAATTGACTTCTCTTTAAGGGTAATTAAAATTATTATATGAGAATAACCCCTTTAGATATTAGAAGAAAGGATTTTTTAATTCGTTTTCGGGGATACGATAAAAAAGAAGTCAAAGAATTCTTAGAAATTATTGCCAAGGAATTAGAAGAAAAAATCAAAGAAAGGGATGAACTCCTTAATAAAATTACCCTTTTAGAAGAAAAACTGGAAAATTATCAAAAAGAAGAAAAGTTATTAAAAGAAACTTTAATGACTGTCCAAAAACAGATTGAAGATTTGAAAACGAATGCGCAAAAAGAAGCGGAAAATATTTTAGAAAAGGCTAAATTGGAAGCCAAAGAAATAATGATGAATGCCCAAAAAGAAATAGCCAAATTGAATGAGGAATTAAACAAATTAACTTTAAAGAAAAAAATTTTCTTAGCTAATTTAAAAGGATTGATGGAAGGTTTAAATAATTTTTTAAAAGAATGGGAGAAAGATTATGAAGGAGAAGATCAAGGAAGCAGTTGATTTTATTAAAAAAGAAATTGATTTTAAACCCAAAATCGGCATTATTTTGGGCACCGGCTTAGGAAAACTGGCAAAGGAAATTGAAACTGTGAAAACAATTCCTTATGGGGAAATTCCTAATTTTCCAATGCCCACAGTAATTACTCACGAAGGACAGTTAATTTTTGGTCATATCCATAAGAAAAAAGTTTGTGCTTTTCAGGGTCGCTTCCATTATTACGAAGGCTATTCAATGTTTGAAATTACTTTACCAGTAAGAGTAATGAAAGAGCTGGGCGTGGAAATTATGATTGTCTCCAATGCCAGTGGCGGTTTAAATCCTTTATTTAAACCGGGTGATATTATGATCATCTGTGACCATATCAATTTTCTTTGTGACAATCCCTTAAGAGGTCTGATTGACCCTGATTTTGGACCAAGATTTCCCGATATGTATAATTGTTATGATAAAGAGCTTATCAAAATTGCGGAAGAGGTTGCTTTAGACCTAAAAATCCCCATTAAAAAAGGTGTTTATATTGCCGTGATGGGTCCAAACTTAGAAACAGCAGCGGAATATCGAGCTTTCCGAATTTTGGGTGCTGATGCGGTCGGCATGTCAACAGTGCCCGAAGTAATCGTAGCCCGCCAAGTAGGCATTAAAGTTATTGGCTTTTCCGTAATCACTGATATGGGATTGCCTGACAATTTAAAGCCGGTAGATTTAGCGGAAATTTTAAAAATTGCCAACGAAACCGAACCCAAATTGACGATGCTGATAAAAGAATTTATTAAAAGAGTTAATGTTTAAAAAATTTTCTTTTATCTTTATTTTCTTTTTTATCTTTGATAATTGTGCTCCCAAAAAATTTATAAAAGCGGAAAATGTGGAAGAACTTTTTCAAAGGGCTAACGAATTAATGGATAAAAAAAAATATGACCAGGCGATAAAATACTTTACTAAAATTATTAACGAATATCCCCAAACAAATTATCTTATCAAATCGCAATTTCTTTTGGCCGAATGTTATTTTTTAAAAGGTGATTATGCCCAAGCAAAATTAGAATACGAATTCTACACCCAAAACTTTCCTTATGCTGAAAATTACGAAACTGCTTTATACCGACTTTTACTCTCTGATTTGAAAACTCTAAAGAAAACTAAAAATTTAACCAGTTTAGAAGAACTAAAAGAAAAATTTTTGGAATTCCAAACCAATTTTCCCGATAATCAATTTGTGAACGAAATCAAAAGCCATCTATTAACCATTGATTCTTTAATTGCCCAGAGCTTTTTTGACATTGCCCTTTTGTATTACAAAAACGACGAATTGACCGCGGCTAAAATCTATTTTGAATATGTAAAGGACAATTTTTCCGAAACCCCTTTTAAATGGTCTTCCTTGTATTTTCTGGCACACATCCACTATCGAAATAACGAAAAAGAAAAGGCAAAAGAGTATTTGCAAGAAATCATTGAAAAGGGCGATAAGCAATTGAAAGAAAAAGCCGAAAAATTACTTTCCCAATGGAAAAAATAGGAATTTTTGGCGGCACCTTTGATCCACCCCATATTGGTCATTTAATAATTGCCGAAGAAGTCTTCTTTTTACTCTCTTTATCAAAAATGATTTTTGTTCCTGCTTATTCACCACCCCATAAAACCACCACTACCCCTTTTGAGGAGCGGCTGACCATGGTAAGATTAGCGATTGAAAATAACAAAAAATTCATTATTTCGGATATTGAAAAAAAGATTGCCGAAGTTTATAATATTGAAAGTTCTTACAGTATTTATACAGTAAGGGAATTGAGAAAAATTTATTCGGAAGCTGAATTATTTTTTATTATCGGTTCTGACCAGCTTTTAGAGTTTAAAAATTGGTACCAACCCGAAGAAATACTAAAAGAAGTAAAAATTGGTGTTCTTTTAAGATACGGCTACGAATTAACCGAAGAAGAAAAAAAGCAATTTAAAAATAAATTAATATTTCTGGAGGTACCGCAATTAGCGATAAAATCAAGTGAAATTAGGGAAAGAATTAGAAGCAATAGACCTTTTAAATATTTCTTGCCAGAAAAGGTTTATAATTATATAAAAGAAAAAAAATTATATTTAACTTAAAGGAGGTCAAAATGTTTACTTTACTTTATGCTCAACAAGGACAAACCCAAGTTAATCCTTTGGCTTCGTTATTACCCTTAATTTTAATTATTTTGATTTTTTATTTTCTTTTGGTAATTCCCCAACAACGAAGGCAAAAAAAACACCAAGAGATGATTAACAGCTTGAAAAGGGGCGACAAGGTAGTAACCACTGGCGGAATTCACGGCGTTATTTCCGATATCAAAGAGACAACCTTTATCTTAAAAATTGATGAAAACACTAAGATCGAAATTGAAAAATCATCAATCGCTTACAAAAAATCAGGATAAGATGGAAAAGAAACCAAAATTAATTATTTATCCCCATCCGCTTTTAAGAAAGAAGGCTTTGCCGATAAAAAAGATCGACGAAAAACTTTTCCAATTAGTAGAAAAAATGAAAGAGACTCTTTTTTTCTATGAGGGTTTAGGATTAGCTGCCAACCAAATTGGCGTTCTCAAATCAATTTTTATTGTGAACCTTACTGGTAATAAAGAAAAACCGAAGATATTGGCAGTAATCAATCCGGAAATCGTAGCCAAAGATGGAGAAGTTGAAGATTATGAAGGTTGCCTTTCTATCCCTAATGTGAGAGAAATTGTTCTTCGGCCAAAAAGGGTGGTAATTAAAGGTATCTCCTTGGATGAGAAAGAAATGGTTTTAGAAGGTAAAGGACTTTTAGCCCGTTGCTTTCTCCACGAATATGAACATCTCTGCGGTATCCTTTTTATTGACCACCTTTCAGAATTGAGAAAGAAATTTATTCTTAACCAACTAAAATGAAAATCATCTTTTTTGGTAGTGACGATTTGGGTATTCCCGGTTTATTAGCCTTATTAAAAAATAATTACGAAATTGTTGGCGTGACTACTACTCCAGATAAACCAAAAGGAAGGGGGTTAAAAATTCTCCCCAATCCCCTTAAAGAAACCGCCGAAAAATTGGGTTTAAGGATTTTTGCGCCAGAAAATCCTAACGATAAGGATTTTCAAAAATTGTTAAAAGAATTTCAACCCAATTTAGGGGTATTAATAAGTTACGGAAAAATATTAAAAAAAGAGATTATTGAAATCTTTGAAAAAGGCATAATCAATATCCATTTTTCTCTTTTACCCAAATACCGGGGAGCAGCTCCGATTCAAAGAGCATTGTTGAACGGTGAAAAAGAAACCGGATTGACAGCTTTTCTTCTTAATGAAGAACTTGATGCTGGACCAATTATCTACCAAGAGAAGATTGAAATCAAAGAAGATGATAATTACGGTACGCTTAAAGAAAAGTTAAAGGAATTAAGCGCCGATTTTCTTATAAAAGCGATTGAAAAATATCAGAAAAATGAACCGCTTATTAACCAAAATCACCAATTGGCTACCTATGCTCCCAAAATTAAAAAAGAAGAAAGAAAAATAAACTGGCAAGAAAAAAAAGAAGTAATCTTCAACAAAATCCGTGCCTTTGCGCCAACTCCGGGTGCTTTTACCCTTTTCCGTAATCAACCACTATTAATTTTAAAAAGTGAAAAAGAAACCCCGGCTAATCTGCCTAATTCCCAACTTTCTTTTGGAAGAATTTTAGTCCACGAGAAAGGTCTTTATGTGAAGTGTGCCGACTCCTTTTTAAGAATTAGGGAGTTAAAACCGAGCGGAAAAAAGAGCATTACTGATTTAGATTTTATCAATGGTTACCGCATAAAAACTGGTGATGCGTTTGGTAATTAAAATCTTCATAATTCTATTGGCAATTTTTTTAGGATTTTTGGCTAACCTTTTTCTTTACGGTTTTTTGATTTTACCAGTATTTGTTAAAACTTCCTCAGAAACGAAAGTGCCCAATCTTATTGGTTTGACTATTGAAGAAGCAGAAGCAGTATTAAAAAGAGCGAAACTAAAACTTGCTGATAATATTATTTACGAAGAAAACAACTTCCCGGAGGGAAAAATTTTTAAACAAATTCCCGAGCCAAATACCCGCATAAAAACTGGTCGGCAGGTTAAAATAATGGTTTCTTTAGGACCAAAATTTATTAAAGTTCCGGAGATTTACGAAACCGATTTAGAAAAAACCATTGAACTTTTAGAGCAATATGGCTTAAAACCAAAAATAGAAACCATCTTTTCCCAAGAATTGGAAGGTAAGATTATCGGCATCGAACCACCCCCGAACACCCGCATCCGGAAAGGAAGTACGGTTAAAATTTTTTGGGCCACCAAAGAAGCTTCGGTATTTCCGATGCCCAATCTCTATGGTTTACCATTAACAAACATCCAAAAGGTCTTAGCAAGATATTCCCTTTACATCAAAGAAATCCGCGAGACCGAAAGTAAAGAAAAGAAAGGCACAATTATTTTTCAATATCCAGAAGAAGGAACTTTGGTTAAAAAAGGAGATTCCATTATTATCATTGTCTCTAAAGGGAGTGATTGATGCACATTTCGGCTTCCATTTTAAATTGTAATTTTTTAAAATTAGAAGAAGAGATTAAAAAAGTGGAAGCTGCCGGTATTGATTCTTTTCATTTAGATGTGATGGATGGTCATTTTGTTCCCAATTTGAGCTTTGGCACTCCCATCTTTAATGCCTTAAAAAAGATTGCCACCAAACCGATTATCACCCACTTAATGGTCCTTTCCCCCTTCAAAATGGTTGATTGGTTTAGTGATGGCTCGCAAGGAATTATTTTTCATTACGAAGCGATAGAAAAAAAAGCTGAGCTTAAAGAGACGATCAAAAAGATAAAAGCCAAAAATTTGGAATGCGGTATTGCCCTCAATCCGCCCACACCAATTGAGAAACTTTTTCCTTATCTTTCGGAGCTTGATGAAATACTAATAATGAGTGTCTTTCCCGGTTTTGGTGGACAAAAATTCATGCCCGAGGTTATCAAAAAGATTGAAGATTTAAAAAGCCTAATTGTTAAAAAAAATTTAAAGATTACCATCTCGGTAGATGGTGGGGTTGGTCCGGAAAATAGCCAATTATTAATCGCGGCTGGTGTTGACAAATTAATTGTTGGTAGTGCCATCTTCAAAGAAAAAGATTATTCGGCGGTAATCAAAAAAATTAAAAATGTTTGATATTATTGCTGACCGTTTTGTAAAGTTACAACGAAAATTATTAGGTTACGGACGCCTTTCACCTAAAGAGATTAGTGATACTTTAAGAGAGATAAGGATATTACTTTTAGATGCCGATGTTAATTATAAAGTAGTTGGTGATTTCTTACGCTCTTTAGAAGAAAAATTAAAATCGGAAAAAATTACGGCTTCCTTAAAACCGGGAGAAATAGTAATTGTTGAATTGTATAAAGAAATGGTGAAACTATTGGGAGAAAAGCCGGTAAAGCTTAATTTAACCGATAATCTCAATACCATTTGCCTCTTTGGTCTCCAAGGAACTGGAAAAACCACTACCGCTGCTAAATTGGCTTATCATTACAAACAGAAAAAACCCTTATTAGTTGCCTGTGACCCCAAAAGACCAGCCGCTTCCTTACAATTACAATTATTAGCCGAAAGGGTAAAGGCGGATTTTATTCCGGTAAAAGAAGATGTTATTCAAACTGCGAAGGAAGCCTTAGAATTTGCTAAAAAAAATAATAACCAGCTGGTTATCTTTGATACTGCTGGTCGGCTTCACATTGATGAAGAACTGATGAAAGAATTGAAGGAATTTAAAGAGAGAATAAAACCTCATTATAATCTTTTAGTGGTAGACGGGATGGTTGGTCAGGATGCGGTGAATCAGGCCAAGGAGTTTAATGAAAAAATCGGTATTGACGGCATAATCGTCACCAAAATGGATAGCGATGCCAAAGGTGGTGCCTGCCTTTCCCTTCGGGCAGTAAGTAAAGCACCAATAATTTTTCTCGGTGTCGGTGAAAAAATTGAAGACCTTCAAGAATTCCATCCGGAGCGGATTGCCAGTCGAATCTTAGGAAGGGGTGATATCCAAACCTTAATGGAAAAAGTGGAAAGCACCATTAGTCGGGAAGAACAGAAAAAGTTAGCCAAAAAATTTTTAAAAGGCGAGTTTGATTTGGAAGATTTTTTAAACCAGATAAGAATGCTCAAAAAAATGGGTAGCCTGCAAAAAATCTTCGGGATGTTACCAGTGCCGGAATTAAAGAATATCAATTTTGATGAGAAAGAACTTAAAAAAATCGAAGCAATAATTTTATCAATGACCAAAGAAGAAAGAAGAAATCCCAAGATTATTGATGGTAGTAGAAAAAGAAGAATTGCTTTGGGTAGCGGCACCCAGGTAAGCGATGTGAATCGCTTACTTAACGAATTTTTCCAAGCACAAAAATTGGCAAAATTTTTAAAAGATAAAAAAAGGCTATTTTAAAAAGGAGGAGAAATGATTTTTTATTCTTTAAACGAAGTGTTGGCCATGGCCATCAAAATTGAAGAGAATGGCTATCAAATTTATTCCCAATTAGCACAAGAAAACCGAAACGAAAAGTTAAAGGAACTTTTCAACTTTTTGGCCATTGAAGAATGGCGCCACAAAGAAACCTTCCAGAACATCAGCAATAAATTAAAAACCAGCCCTTACCAATTGCCTTATTCTTGGGAAGAAGTCCAACCTTATCTTTCCGCCATAACCGATTCCCGTTTCTTTACCGGTGAAGAAAAGGTTTTCAGTTTAATAAAAAATGCCACGACCGAAGAAGAAATTATTGAACTGGCTTTGGCTTTTGAAAAAGAAACCTTACTTTTTTATTACGAAATCCTCAATTTAGTTGCTGAAGAAGATAAACCAACAATTTTAAAACTGATCAACGAAGAAAAAAATCACATTAAAAAACTAAAAGCCGTCAAAGGAGATTTAAAATGAGAAACATCTTCTCCTTGGCAATCGAATTGGAAAAAGAAGGGCTTATTACCTATCTCCGCTTTGCCTACCAGATTGAAAATCTCGCCGCCAAAAACCTCTTTATTCGCTTAGCCATGGATGAATTTGAACATCTGAAAATCTTGGAAGAAGAACTTTCCCATTTTAAAAAAGAAGCCAAATTGAAAAGAATAAGATTACCTAAAACCGAAATTGAAAAAACCACTGCCAATTTAAAACCGATTCTTCCCCAAGAGAAAAAGGAAGCCGATATTAACGAATTGAATGCCTTACAGGTAGCCCTAAATTTAGAAAAAAGAGCGATTGACTTCTATGGTGAACAGGAGAAAAAAAGTAAAGACGAAATTGCCCAAAAGATGTGGAAAAGATTGAGAGAAATTGAAGAAAGCCATTACCAATTAATCCAGGCGGAAATTGACACTTTAACCAAAACTGGTTTCTGGTTTGATTTTCGGGAATTTAGTTTAGAAATGGAATAAAATATTGGTTAATTTAAAAAGGAGGGGAAATGGGTGAAAGTTTAACCCCTTTAGAAATATTACCCAAAGCAATAAAATCCGAAATTGAAGCCTATCAATTTTATGAACAACTGGAAAAAACTGTTGAAACTCCCATCTTAAAAAAGAAGTTAAATTTTTTAAAAGGTGAAGAAAAGAAACACGAAAAATTATTAAGAAAAATTTTCAAAACTAACTTTCCCAAAGAAAAAATCATCCTTCCCGAAAAGGGCTTCGTTTTTTTACCGGCAATTGATGTGGTTAAAAAATTATCCTTAGAAGCCCTTTTGGAAGCGGCCATGGAAGCGGAAGAAGCCTCGGAAAAATTTTATCGGGAAAATTCAATTACCATTACTGATGAGAATAGCAAAAAATTATTAATCTATCTGGCAGCAATGGAAAAATCCCATTACCAAATTTTAAAAACCGAATATGACCTCTTAACCAGCTTTACCTCTTATGAGGCCTACAAAAAATTCTCCTTAGAACATTTAGGACCGTGAAAAAAATCTATTTTGACCATCAGGCGACTACTCCTATCCATCCCGAAGTTCTCACTTTAATGACCGATTTACAAAAAGAGGTCTTTGGTAATCCCCAAAGTCTCCATTCCTTTGGCTATCAAGCAAAAAAATTATTAGAAGAAGCCCGCAGTCAACTTGCCAACCTTTTGAATGTGGAACCTAACGAAATCTATTTTACTTCTTCGGGTGCGGAAAGTAATAACTGGGCGTTAAAAGGTGTTGCCTTCGCCAATGCGGATAAGGGAAGACACATCATCGTTTCGAAAATTGAACACCCATCTATTCTCCAATCCGCAAAGAGATTAGAAAAGTTAGGTTTTGAAATAAGTTATTTAAAAGTAGACAAATACGGAGTTATTGATTTAGACGAATTAAAAAAGATTATCAAGAAAGAGACGATATTAATCTCAATAATGCACGCCAATTACGAAGTTGGCACCATTGAACCCATAAAAGAGATTGCCCATATTGCGAAAGAAAACAACATCCTTTTCCATTCAGATGGGGTGGCGGTTGCTGGTCAATTGCCTATTGATTTAAAAGAACTGGGTTGCGATTTATACACCATTTCTTCCCATACCTTTTACGGACCAAAAGGGGTTGCCTTATTATTCATCAAAAAAGGGACAAAAATCCAACCGTTGATTGAAGGTGGGATTCAAGAAAATAACCGCCGAGCCGGAACCGAAAATTTAATCGGCATTATTGGTATGGCAAAGGCTTACGAAATTGCGGTAAAAGAATTGGTGAGCCGAACCGAAAAATTAAAAAGGTTAAGAGACCGTTTAATTAATGAACTTCCGAAAAAAATTGAAAATATCTATCTTACTGGTCATCCCCAAAATCGCCTACCTAACCATGCAAGTTTCTGCGTCGAATATATTGAAGGTGAAGCCATGCTCCTTTTCTTAGATGACCAAGGGATTGCCGTCGCTTCTGGTTCTGCCTGTGCCTCTAAATCATTAAAGGCTTCCCATGTCCTTTTAGCAATGGGAATTCCGCCAGTTTTAGCCCAAGGCTCAATAATCTTCACCTTAGGGATAGAAAATACCGACGAAGATATCGACTACCTTTTAGAAGTTTTTCCACCAATTGTAAAAAGACTAAGAGAAATCTCGCCCTTACATCCTAATAGATAATTGACTTTTTATTAAAATTTTAATACAATATGAATGGCTCTTTGAAAATTTGGTTAAAATTACAGGCTGGTAATTTGACGCAAAAATTTTTTAAAAAATTACTTAACTTAAAATGCGGTTTCCCTTGATTAAAAAAGGATTGCGACGGTATCCGTAAACCCGTCGCCCGTTTACCGTCAACCCGTTAAGAAGAAAATTTATGAAAAGCAAGTAGTTGCCAACGAATACTTATAACAAAAACGGATAACGGATAACGAACCACGGATCACGGAAGCCCTTGATTAAAAAAGGATTTGTTATATAATAAAAAGTATCGGCTTATAGGTAGTTGTATTGAAAAGTTTAGCAATATATCTATAAAGAAGTTTATTAAGGTAGGCAAAAATAGGAATAGAAAGAAGTGATTAAGGTTAAAGGGATAAAAGCAGAAGACCAGAAAGGCGGGGAGACCATCCCCTGGATGGTATGGGGGATGGGGGGTTATTAATATGAAAATTGCTCAATTAGAAGTTAAATTTAAAGTATTGGAAGATTTAAAGCTTCCACCTTATAAAGGTCCGTTAATAAGAAATGCCTTTGGAGCTGCCTTAAGAAAAATCTCTTGCCCCTTTAAAGATAAGGAATGTAATGAATGCCTGCTTATAAATAAATGTGTCTATTCTTTTATCTTTGAAACCCCAAAACCCGAAGGTGCTAAGATTATGCGGAAATATAAAAATGTCCCCCATCCATTTATCATTGAACCACCAACGAATAATAACACCCATTTCCATCCAAATGATACTATCTTATTTAAACTAATCCTTATTGGTAAAGCCATTGATTTTCTACCCTATTTTTTATATGCCTTTGAATTGATGGCGGAAAAGGGATTGGGTAAAGGTCAAAAAAAATTAATACTCTCTTCAATAAACCAAGGAAAAAATATTATCTATGATGGTAAAGATAAACTGATTAAAAAAGAGGTAAAAGAAAAGATATTAAAAATAGAAAAACCAAAGAAAGTTGTAAAGAAGATAGAAGTCAATTTTTTAACACCTTTAAGAATTTTTTATGAAAGTCGCCTTGCCGAAGGTTTAGAATTCCACATATTTTTTCGCAGTCTATTAAGACGGATTGGTTTACTATTCTATTTTTATGACAAACCCTTGGCTATTGATTTTAAACAATTTATTAATAAGGCAAAAGATATAAAAACCATCAGCGCCAATTTTAAAAGAGTAAATTGGCATTATTATTCTTTTCGGCAAAAACGATTAATAAAAATGGAAGGGTTGATTGGTAAGGCAATTTATTCTGGCAATTTAACACCATTTATCCCCTATCTAAAAATTGGTGAAAAACTTCATGTCGGCAAAGGAACAGCCTTTGGTTTAGGAAAATATAAACTCAAAATCTTGGGTTGACAGAAAAATAAAAATGGTTATAATAATTAAAAAATTTATGCTCTTTAAAAATTGGGCTAAATTCCAGGCTGGCGGTTTGACGCAAAAATTTTTAAAAAAATCAAATAAATCATTGATTTTACTTAACTTAAAGTGCGGTTTACCTTGATTAAAAAAGGATTGCGACTGGTATTGATTTTCAAAATACTCCAATATTATCTTATGTTTACCTTGATTAAAAAAGGATTGCGACTCTTTTCGCTAGCCTCGAAAAAACACAGCCAACATGTTTACCTTGATTAAAAAAGGATTGCGACTTTGAAAGTATTCTAAAATTATTTTATTATTTAAAGTGATGGTTTACCTTGATTAAAAAAGGATTGCGACTTTATTCCAATACGGGTGGTATGGGTCTATAATTCTTGGTTTACCTTGATTAAAAAAGGATTGCGACTAAATAAACTAAAAATATAATTAAAAATATTATTAAGTTTACCTTGATTAAAAAAGGATTGCGACAAAGTTTTTTTGCGTAAGGACGGAACTTATAGGCAGGTTTACCTTGATTAAAAAAGGATTGCGACCGTTTAGACTTGACTTCTTCAATCTTGAAAATAAAGTTTACCTTGATTAAAAAAGGATTGCGACCTTATTAAAAGAAACATGTTTCCTCCTTTTTTTAAAATGGTTTACCTTGATTAAAAAAGGATTGCGACTCTACATCAGCACATAAAATCGGTAAAGGTTTCTTAAGTTTACCTTGATTAAAAAAGGATTGCGACTCGAATTTCATTTCTTTTAATCTTCGGAAAAGATATCTGTTTACCTTGATTAAAAAAGGATTGCGACCGTAAATTAAATTTCAAAATCTTTTAAATTTCAAAAGTTTACCTTGATTAAAAAAGGATTGCGACATTGGTTCAAAGGGAGGGTTGATTTCACGTTGTCTAGCTAAGTTTACCTTGATTAAAAAAGGATTGCGACAATCTAAAATATACTCAAAAAGTTTTAAAAATATTAGGTTTACCTTGATTAAAAAAGGATTGCGACCTTTCAATATTTGAAATAGCATTAGTAAAAACTTCTAAGTTTACCTTGATTAAAAAAGGATTGCGACGGTATCCGTAAACCCGTCGCCCGTTTACCGTCAACCCGTTAAGAAGAAAAATTATGAAAAAAGCCAGTAGTTATGAACGAATACTTTATAACAAAAACGGATAACGGATAACGAACCACGGAATCCCCCTTGATTAAAAAAGGATTGCGACATTTCGACAACTTTTTCATTCTTTACTTCAAACACGTTTACCTTGATTAAAAAAGGATTGCGACGGTATCCGTAAACCCGTCGCCCGTTTACCGTCAACCCGTTAAGAAGAAAAATTATGAAAAAAGCCAGTAGTTATGAACGAATACTTTATAACAAAAACGGATAACGGATAACGAACCACGGAATCCCCCTTGATTAAAAAAGGATTGCGACATTTCGACAACTTTTTCATTCTTTACTTCAAACACGTTTACCTTGATTAAAAAAGGATTGCGACGGTATCCGTAAACCCGTCGCCCGTTAAAAAATTTATTTACGGTTTTATTAAAAACAGACTATTAAAAACTTGACAAAAAATTAAAAATTGTTATATTTTTAGAAAAGGAGTTTAAATGGATAATGAAGAGTTTAAAATTATTATTTTATCTGCCCTACTCCACGATATCGGAAAATTTTGGCAAAGGACTGGCGAACCCCTTACCCCTGAAGATAAAAAAATAATGCCTAATTGCTGTCCTTTATACGAAAATTCTTATGCCTATCTTCATGTGCTTTATTCGGGCAGATTTGTTAGGGAAATATTTAAAGGTTATGACCTTGTGGAAAACATTGTTCTTTATCATCATTATCCTGAAAGGGCGCAAACTAATTATCGGCAACTGGTAAAAATAATTCAGTTAGCCGATTGGCTTTCGGCTGGTGAAAGAAAGGAAAAAATGGATAGCACAATTTTCGAAGTGGAAAAAGAGCCATTAATTTCTATATTTTCAATTTTATCTTCCAATGATAAAAAGATAAATTATCAATATCTTCCTTTAACGCCATTAGAACTAAATCTAACAAATCTATTTCCTAAAGAAAATAAATCAGAAGCAATAAAAGAAGATTCTTATTTAAACCATTGGCAAGAATTTATAAAGGAAGCCAAGTTACTTTCCCAAAAGCCTTTATCAGATTTATTAATTACCCAATTGATTTACCTTTTACAAAAATTTACTATCGCCGTCCCTTCAGCTATTTATAAACAACGACCCGATATTTCTCTTTATCATCATCTTAAAACCACTGCTGCTATTGCTTCCTGTTTATGGGCAATAAAAATAAGTGAAGAAGAATTAAATAGAATTTTAGAAGCGATTAAAAATGAAGAATTAGAAAAATTACAAACAGCACCGTGCCTTTTAGTAGCTGGTGATATTTCGGGTATCCAAGATTTTATCTATTCGGTTACTTCCGAAAGGGCTTTGAAAGGAATAAAAGGACGCTCTTTTTATCTCCAATTAGTCTGTGAAGGAATCGCCAAAAGGATAATTAAAAATTTTGATTTAACTGAATGTAACATTCTTTATGCGGCTGGCGGTAATTTTTATCTCTTATTACCTAATAAGGAAGAAGTAAAAAAAGAAATTGATAAATTGAAATTAATATTTGAAAAAAATATCTTCCAAGCCCATCGGGGTAGATTATCTTTAAATCTTGTTTACTTACCAATAAAATATAAAGATTTCTTTGAATTTGGTAATATTTGGCAAAACGCTCGGACACTTTTAGCCCGAGAAAAAAAACGAAAATTCTCTTCGCTATTGGAAGAAACCAAAGCCCTAACTGAAATTCTTGGTCCTTTTGAAGAAGGTGGAAAGAAAAAAGTGTGTGTAATCTGCGGAGAAGAGTTAGAAGAAGCGGAAAAAATTTGCCAGCTTTGCCAAAGTTTTGAAGGCCTGGCTTATGAATTGCCGAGAGCAAAGGTTATCCAAGAAAAATACAGAAAAATTGAAGAACAAAAAAGAAGGGCGAAGTCTTGGAAAGATGTATTAAACTCTATTGGGATTGAATTTCTTTTTCTACCAGAAACCGCCGAAAAAGAGAATGCCTATCTTTTAAACTCTTCTGACTTTTTAACAAAAGGTTATGCTGGTTTTCGTTTTCTTGCTCAAAATGCTCCAATGATTGAAGGTAGTGTAAAAACTTTAGATGATATTGCTTCAGCTTCCACAGGAATTAAACGATGGGGAGTTTTACGGGCAGATGTTGATAATTTAGGTAAAATATTTGCTGAAGGGCTAAAAGCAGAAGAGCGAACAATTTCTCGGATGACAATGCTCAGCGAATTACTTTCTCTATTTTTTAATGCCCAAGTGGAAAAGATAGTCAGGGAAGAAAATTTTAAAGATGATACTTATGTAATCTATTCTGGCGGCGATGATTTATTTATTATTGGTGCTTGGTCAAAACTTCCTGATTTGGCTAAAAGACTTTATGAAGATTTTCAAGCATTTACCGCTAAAAGATTAACCTTTTCAGCAAGCATTTATATTGGTCCTTCAAAAAAATTTCCCGTATATCAGGCAGCCAATAATGCTAAAGAAGATTTGGAACAGGCTAAAAGGAATGGAAAAAACAAAATAACATTTTTAGGTAAGCCCATCCCTTGGGAAAAGTTTTTTTTCGTAGAAGAAATTAAAAACAAAATTATTTATTTATTAGACGAAAAGGGGGCAAATCTTCCCCATTCATTGCTTTATATTCTTTATCAGGGTTGGTTAGAAAAAGAAAGAAGTAAGAAAGAAAAAATGCCAATTTTTCGTATTTGGCGTTTATTATATGCCTTTAAAAGATTAAAAGAAAGACATAGTGAATATGTTGAAAAAATAGATGAATTAGAAAAGACAGTAATTATTGATAAAGATTTACATCCTTATTTAGATGTTTCTCTCCGTTGGGCTGAACTTTTAATTAAAACTAAAAAGGAGGTATAATATGGAAAACTTAATAAAAATGGATTCTTTACAAAAAATAATCCAACAAGGTGATGCGGAAGAATTAAATAAGTATGCTGAAGAACTGGGAAGAATATTTGTTACTGAAAAAATTACGGAAGAAAGAGGACAACGAAAAACTGAAAAAGCACTTTCCACTTCCCAAATTCGGAACATATTAGATGAAATTCAACGGATACCCAAAAAAGAGAATTTTGAAAAGATTAAAAATAGACTCAATCTCCTAAGACCAAAACTTGCTTACGCCGCTGGAAGACACAGAGGAAGAGTAAAGGACTTTCGAGAGATAGTGGAAGAAGCGATAAAATTGGTTAGGGCACCAGAACATTTCGCAAATTTCCGCAACTTTATTGAAGCAATCGTGGCTTATCATCGTTATCATGGAGGTAAAGAATAAGGAGGGAAAAATGGCTCAACTTTTAGGAAAAGTAATAATTAAATCAAAGATAATGGTAAAAACGGGAATAAGAATTGGGGGTCCTACCGAAGGTTTAAAAATCGGCGGCATCGACAATCCGGTAATTAGAGATGCTAAAGGAAAACCTTATATTCCTGGTTCTTCTCTTAAAGGAAAACTTCGCTCCCTTCTGGAATTAAAAGAAAATCTACCCTTAGATAAAGAAATCGGTATCCATCTTTGTAAAAATCTGGAAAATTATAAAAAGTGTGATGTCTGTAAAATCTTTGGCGTAATGGATGTAACTTCCAATTCCGATGTGGTGCTTACTCGTTTAATAATAAGGGATACTTATCTTGATGAAGAGAGCATAACCGAAGAAATGAGGGATAATCTACCTTTTCCTTGGACAGAAGTAAAAACGGAAATTAATATTGACCGCCGAACCGGTACCGTAAGCCGAAAGGGTGGTTTAAGAAATCCCGAAAGGGTGCCAGCGGGAGCTGTCTTTAAAGATTGCGAAATGATTTTTAATATCTATGAAGAAGACGATAAAAATTTATTAGTGAAGCTCTTTCAAGCAATGAAATTATTAGAAGACGATTATCTTGGTGGTATGGGTTCAAGAGGTTACGGAAAGGTGGAATTCCAAGATATTGAAATCTATTGGAATAAAAAAGAAGATTACGAAACTGGGGAGACCGATTTAAAAAGCAAAGAAAAAATCAACGGAAACTACACCACGCCCGCCGAAATTATAAAACATTTTGAAGAAATAAGAAGAAAAATATCTTAAAATGGAAAAATGAAATTTACCCTTTGTAAATTGAAACCAAAGGGACCTCTCCATTTAGGAGAAAAAGAAGGTTGGTTAGAAGGAACCGCTACTATTATCCATTCGGATACCCTTTTCTCGGCTTTTTGCCATGCTTATCAATTATTATATGAAGATTTGCCCGAACTTCTGAAAGAATTTGAAGAGAATTCGCCACCTTTTCTTATCTCTTCGGCTTTTCCTTATTGGCGCGATGTTTTCTTCTTTCCTTTTCCGAAAAATCAATTACCCAAAGACAATGAGTTGGCAAAAATAAAGTTTGTTGATAAAAGTGGCTTTGAAAAACTTTTACAAGGTGAAAGATTGGAGAAAATAATAAAAGAAATTAAAACTATTCCTGCCACTGAGGAACCATTTTTTCCTTGGGAATTGATTGATATACCTCGAGTGGGACTTGGTCGATTAGATAACCGTCCGGGTGAAAGATTCTTCTATTTTGGACAGGTAATTTATAGCGAAGATGCTGGACTTTTCTTTCTCATTAAATTCCAAAAGGAAGAAATTCGTCCAAAATTTGAAGCCACAATGTACCTTTTAGCCGATGAAGGAATTGGTGGTGACCGTTCGTCGGGTAAAGGTCTTTTCGAAAAACCTATCTTTGAAGAAATAGAAATTGAAACCCCTACCGATGCTGATGGAGTTATTTCCCTTTCGCTTTATTATCCGAAAGAGGAAAAGGAATTAATGGGAATAAAGAATGCTTTTTATGACCTTATTGAAAGGAAGGGATACCTTTTTTCACCTTACTGCTCAAGTTTAAGGCGTCGTTCAATAAGAATGTTCGTTGAAGGCTCAGTTTTTCCCAACTCTCCCGAAAAGATAATAGGCACTTTGGTATCGGTAGAACCAGAAATTTTTAAACTTCATAAGGTCTATCGCTATGGTTATCTATTTGGTTTACCTTGCAAAAGGGAGGGATAATTATGAAAATAATTATTAAAACTTTAACACCCGTTCACATCGGCTCGGGTAAAGAAATCAGCCCCACAGAATATTTGGTAGAAGATGGATATTTTTATCGGATTAATTTAAACAGCCTATTTGCCGACCCGGATTTTCAAAATTTATCAGAAAAATTTATTGATTCCGCTCTTCACACTCGCTATCTGGGTGACCTTATTCCAAAAGAGTTCTTGAAAAAACATATTCTTTATTCTTTACCAATAACTGGTAAAGCAAAAGAATATCTCAAAACTAATAAAACAATAGTTAAGGAATTTATCAAAACTGCTGGAAAGGTTTTTATTCCTGGTAGTTCCTTAAAAGGTAGTATTCTTTCAGCAATTTTTTATCATATATTGAAAGAAAATTTTTCTACTAATAAAGAATTTATACTTAAAAATCTTCAATCCCCGAAGAAAGATAAATATGAAGATTTTCTTAATTTTGTCTTTTCTCGCCTTGCTCAAGATCCCACTCTTAAAAGATTTACTCGTTGGTTAGATGTTGTTGATAGCAATACTAAAAATCCTTCAGAAGTTCTTCAAATTTCTTTGGTGAAAGTTAAAGGTTCGAAATCTGGTAAAGAATTGCCAATCCTTTATGAAACCTTAAAAGTAAATGTTGAATTTACTACCGAGATAAAATCTCAAAATACTATTTTTAAAGAAGAAGAAATACTTTCCATAGTCGATAATTTTTATAAAAAAGTTCTTGCCAAAGATAAAAATCAGATAAAAACTAATGAAATATTAATTCGTTTGGGACAAGGAGTAACTGCCTATGCGACCTCTTGTTTAATCCTTGCTGAAGAACTGGGTATTAGCTATCCGATAAGACCGCCGACCACCCGAAAAAGAATTGATGAAATTTCACCAATGGGTTGGGTAAAAATCCAAAAGGGGTAAACGATGAAATCCCTTTTTATTGCTACGGTTGGAATGGGTACTGGCTTGGAAGCAGATATTACCAAACCACTCATTAAATCAATTAGGGAGGCAAACCCTCACTTTTTATTACTATTTGCGAGTTCGGAAAGCAAAGAGAATGCGGAAAAAAATCATTAAACAACTTAAAAGAACAGAAAATGATTCGGAGATTTGTATTATTAAAACCATCAATGATGTGGAGAAAATTTTTCAGCAGATGAATGACAAAGTCACTGAGTTTTTTGATAAGGGAGAATATTGTAAAGAGAGGACAATCGTTGATTTCACAACGGGCACAAAACCCATGTCTGCCGCTTTGGTATTGATTGCTATAAAATTTCGTTGTGGACATCTCAAATATATTTCAGTAGAAAGAAATGCTGAGAAAAAAGTAATTGAAGGTAGTGAGCGATTTATTACTTTTGAACCCTTGGGCATCTTTGCTTCTTATACGATTGAGAATGCTGTTGAATTTATTCGGCGATATCAGTTTAATTCCGCAATTAGTTTGTTAGAACCAATAAAAAATGTTCAAAAAGGACTCCTTTCGGAAAGTGATAAATTTCTGGTGGAAAATCTAATTCTTATTGCCGAAGCCTACGATTGCTGGGATAAATTTAACCATATTCAGTTTAAGAATCGCTACGAAAAAATCAAATTTGGGCATCATCTTTTAGAGATGTTTAGAATAACCAACAAAGACATCATATCCCAAATTCACCAAATTGGCGAAGATTTAAACAAAGAAAAAATTTCTGCCCCAGCAATCGTTGATTTGCTAAACAATGCTCACCGAAGAATAGAAGAAGGTAAATATGATGATGCGGTAGCTCGACTTTATCGGGTAATAGAAATGATTGGGCAATGGCGACTGATAGAAAAATACGGACAAAAAAGCAACGATATTAACTTAAAGGAAGTACCCAATAAAAGTAAAGAATGGCTGGAAAAGAAAAGAGATGAAAAAGATGGTAAAATAAAGATTGGTTTACAAGCAGTTTACCAATTACTTGAAGACTATGATGATGAATTGGGCAAAGATTTTAACCAAGACAACAAACTAAGAGGACTTCTTCAAGAACGGAATAATTCAATATTAGCCCACGGCACAAAACCAATAACAAAAGAGAAAAGCGAAGAACTTTATGAACATATTGCCGAAAATTATGGCAAAAAATATATAGATAATTTTGACCAATTAAAAAAAGATTTATCTTTTCCATGGAGTACTTAAAATATTGCTCTTTGAAAATTTGGTTAAAATTCCAGGCTGGCGGTTTGACGCAAAAATTTTTTAAAAAATCAAATAAGTCATTGATTTTACTTAACTTAAAGTGCGGTTTACCTTGATTAAAAAAGGATTGCGACATATTGATTGCTAAAATACTTCAAAATTATTTTTCCAGGTTTACCTTGATTAAAAAAGGATTGCGACAAACTTTCTTTATTAGATTGTATTTTGAGAAAAAGAGGTTTACCTTGATTAAAAAAGGATTGCGACGTTAGGTTAGGGGATTTGGATAAAGTAATTTTTTAGGTTTACCTTGATTAAAAAAGGATTGCGACGGGCAAAATACCCCGGGCATTTATCCTTTTAGGGGAGTTGGTTTACCTTGATTAAAAAAGGATTGCGACGCACGAATAAGTTTAAAAAGAAAGTTAGACACGGTAAGTTTACCTTGATTAAAAAAGGATTGCGACAATAGAGCAGAAGAACCAAGTTGTCCTAATAAACTGCGTTTACCTTGATTAAAAAAGGATTGCGACTTTGCGTATCCGTCTCAAAGTATTCTAAAATTACCTTGTTTACCTTGATTAAAAAAGGATTGCGACTTGCCAGTAATTAAAGCAGTAAATTCGGTCTTCGCAAGTTTACCTTGATTAAAAAAGGATTGCGACTAAAAAATCTGAAATTTTATTCATTTTTCCTCCTTTTGGTTTACCTTGATTAAAAAAGGATTGCGACATAATCAGGATTGAAAAGTCTTATAATGGAAAACGCAGTTTACCTTGATTAAAAAAGGATTGCGACCTTCTAAAAGATTTAAGCGAATTCCTACGAGCAATGTTTACCTTGATTAAAAAAGGATTGCGACTTTTATTTTAAAATTTCCGCTGCTCCATATGATTTTGTTTACCTTGATTAAAAAAGGATTGCGACGTATTCTCTTGAATATCCCCAGTCTTGAAAAGTTATGTTTACCTTGATTAAAAAAGGATTGCGACATTCTACTTTGAATTGTAGCCCACATTAGAGCAGTTGTTTACCTTGATTAAAAAAGGATTGCGACTTATTTTAACCCATTTCTTACCATTCCATTCGAGATGTTTACCTTGATTAAAAAAGGATTGCGACTTTACTTTTGCCTCTCAAGCAATAATTTTGCAATTGGGTTTACCTTGATTAAAAAAGGATTGCGACAAATTCTTTCTCACTAAATTGATATCTTTTACCTTCAATAAGTTTACCTTGATTAAAAAAGAATTGCGACGGTATCCGTAAACCGTCGCCCGTTTACCGTCAACCCGTTAAGAAGAAAAATTATGAAAAAAACAAGTAGTTGCGAACGAATATTTTATAACAAAAACGGATAACGGATAACGAACCACGGATCACGGAAGCCCTTGATTAAAAAAGGATTGGCACTAACAAAAAGGTTTTTAGTAATTATGGGGGATTTTTGATATTGTAAAAGGTAGGAAAAGGGTATTTCGGTTCCAGAAATAGAGGAAAAAATATGGGAAGAATTGGTAGAAAATTTAGGCGAAAAGGATTATCAGTTTTTAAAAGAAGATTTTTCTTATAAAGAAATAATTAGTGAAATAATAAATCTTTATAAGGAGACTTTAAAAGATTAATGACCTAATGATATCCCCAACAGCTCCCCTTAAAAATTATTTTATAAATATAAATAACGAAGAAAGAACCCTTTAGCTTACCCCAAATTTTAATATTGACAATTGTAAAACTTGGTAATTTTTAAAATTCTTGATTTAAAAATATTTTCTTTTATAATAACATATTATGTTTATTGAATTAAGGAGGGAAGAATGAAAGGAAGATATTTATTTTTTGTTTTTCTTTTCTTTTTTTTAATTTATGCCCAAGAGAAAAACGATACTCTTAAGATTTATAAAAAGGCACCCAGTTTTTCCCTTTATAATCTTAATAAAGAAAAGGTTTATCTTGATTCCCTTTTGGGTAAAGGACCAATCTTTATCAGTTTTTGGGCTTTGTGGTGTAAACTCTGTATCCAAGAATTGGATGCCTTTAAAAAGGTTTATGAGAAATATGAAAGCTTGGGATTAAAGGCATTGGCAATCTCGGAAGATGGTCCAAGAGCAATAAATAATGTGAAAACTTTTGTTAAAGGGAAAAAATGGCGTTATGAGATTTTGTTAGATACTGATGGAAAGGTGCGAGAGCTCTTTGGTGTCGGTTCGGTAATGCCCACCAGTTTTATTTTGGATAAAAAGGGAAATATCCGTTTGGTCTCGCGCGGTTATCGGAAAGGTGATGAGAAGAAGTTTGTTAAGGTTATTGAAGAAATAATAAATGAAAAGAACAAGGATTAAAATCTTTTTATTAATCTTTTTTTTCTTTTATCTCTATTCCCAAGAAGAAGGAATTGAAAAGAAGATAAATATTACGGGTGAAGGGAAAGGCGAATATTGGTTTTGGACAAAGAAGGATAGCCTTTTAAGACTGGCTGACCATTTTGAATCAAAATTCCGTCTGCTTTTTAATTACGAAAATGTCTATTTACGAGCCGGGATATTTCTCTACCAGCCAAGTCTGCCAAAAAAACCCTTTAAGGAATATTATTATAATTTTGAATACGCAACCAATAAATTTGATTTTTTGGTTGGCAATTTCTATCAGGTTTTTGGTCGGGGGCTTACTTTTCGTTCTTATTTAAATGAAGATTTTCGTTATGATAAACTCCTTTTTGGAATTAAAAGCGAAGGTCATTTACCCAAAACGGATATCACGGTTTTTGCTGGTAAGATGAAGAATATTATTTTCCAAGAAAATAGCTATCAGTACGAAAATGATACTACCGACCAATTAAGGGGTGGTGAGATTATTTTTTATCCCTTTTCTTTAATAGAAATTGGTGGTCGTTATGTCCGTTTAAACAAGGAAAAGGATATTACGCCCCAAGCTTTTACTGAAATTTTTGGACCAAGTATTTCTTTCAGTTATAAATTTTTTGATTTCTATTATGAATTTGCCCAAAAACTTTCTACCCGAGAATTAATTGGGAAAAGAAAAAAGGGAAAGGGTCATTATCTGGCAACGGCTTTTACTTTTACTGGTTTCGGAATTGGCTTTGAAGGGATGAAATATGACAGCATTGATTTAGGAGGTGAAGGTTATCGGTATAATGATGTGCCGACACCCATTAAAGAAGGGATAAGTATTAATCGGGGGCGGGATGAAAAGGGATTTGGTATCTCTTTAAATTTTACTCCTTGGGATTTTCTCAATTATGAAGGTAGTTATGGTTATTTACAAACGGAAAAGAAAGATAAGTTGGTTAAAGAGTTGATTACTAAGATTGATTTTAAAATACAGGAATTTTTGGAAAATACCTTTAATTTTACTTATTCCCAGAAAAAAGCGATTGAAATAAAAGTCCCCAAAAGTGAAGATTTTAGATTTGATAACGAGGTGAAATTTACTTTTGATAACCATACCTTTGGTTTGGAAATTCCTTTTGGTATAATTTATGACGATACTCAAAAATATAAGGATTATGGTTTTGCCTTAGAATATCAATATAATCCTTATTTTATCTTTAATTTTAGTTATAAGAAGACTGATAAGAAGGTCTTTCGCTATGACTATGAAAATAGATGGCTACTTTTTGAAGGAGCCTTTTTTATTACCCAAAATATCTCTTTTAATATTCGGATGGGCGAAGAAAGGGGTGGGCTTGTCTGTTCCGGTGGTGTCTGTCGTTATGAGGCACCTTTTAGCGGAATAAAAACTTTATTACAGATAAGGTTCTAATGAAGAGATATCTCTTTTTAATTCCTTTAATTATTGGTATTATCTTCTTAATCGTCGGTTTTAAATTAGAACAGATAAAAGAGGTTTTTAATACTGGTATCTTACTTTGCCTTTCTTGTATGGGCTTAGGATGAGACCTTTCCGAATTTCGCAGATAATCTTTACCATTTTAATTAATAGTTATCTTTTGGTATTTTTTGAAAGGGCTTTGATTTATACTGGTTATCTGAAAGGATTTTTGGTGCCAATTTTAAACTGCTGGTCAACACCAACTACCTGGTTTTCCTGTCCCTTGGGTGCTTATCAACATTTTATTATCGTTAAAGATTTTCCCTTTTATGTTTTAGGCTTCTTTTTCTTATTGGGAGCAATAATCGGCAGAATGGCCTGTGGTTGGTTATGTCCTTTTGGACTTTTCCAAGATTTGATTTTCAAAATAAGTAAAAAGAAACTATCTTTACCCAAAGTATCCCCTCTTTTTACCTTAATTTTTTTCCTTTTATCTTATTTTCTTATCTGGCTGAAATTTAATCAGCTTTTATTAGTTTTTAAAATTCTGATTATTTTTATCGGGATAATTATCGGTTTGCTTTTGGATATTTTTTTAAAAGTGAGAATAAAAAATTTTTACCTCACCTCTTTAAAATATTTCTTTCTTTTATTTTTGGCAACTTTTATCGTCTTTTTTACTAATGAACCCTGGTTCTGTAAACTTTGTCCCCAGGGAACATTGGAAGCTGGTATTCCTTTAATTTTGTATGACCCAGAAAAGAGTTTGAAAAGTATGGTGGGACTCTTTTTCTATTTAAAAATATTAATATTATTCTCCATTTTTATCTGGGCAATTTATATAAAAAGAATCTTTTGCCGAGTTATCTGCCCCATTGGAGCCATTTATTCAATTTTTAACAAATGGAGCCTTATCCATTTAGAAATAGATAAAGAAAGGTGTGGCCAATGTAATATTTGTAATAAAGTCTGCCCAACGGATATCAATATCTATGAAAATCCTAACCAAATAGATTGTATTCGTTGTTTAGAGTGTTATTATCAATGCCCGTCGAAATCAATAAAAATTAAAGTTTTATAATTTGATTTTTAAAAATTTTTTTATTAAAATTAAAAACTATGAAATTATTCGAATATCAAGCAAAAGAAATATTTAGAAAATTTAATATTTTAACCCCAAAAGAAAAATTGGCCAATAATGAAGAAGAATTAGTAAATTGGGCAAAAGAGATTGGCTTCCCTTGCATTCTTAAAGCCCAGGTATTGGTTGGTGGTCGGGGAAAAGCCGGTGGGATTAGAAAGGCAAATAATGAAGAAGAAGCCAAAAAGATTGGCAAGGAACTTTTTTCTTTAAAAATCAAAGATTTTCCCGTAGAAAAAGTTTTGGTAAGCAATTTTGTTGAAATAAAAAAAGAATTGTATCTTTCGGTAACCATTGACCGAAAAGAAAAAAGACCAATAGTTATTGCTTCAATTGAAGGAGGAATTGAGATTGAAGAATTGGCAAAAGAAAAACCAGAAAGTATCTTAAAAATAGCTATCGACCCTTTATTAGGTTTAAAAAATTATCAGGCAAGAAATCTTTGTTTTGAGCTCTTTGGTGATTTCTCTTTGGTTAATCAGTTTAGCGAACTTTTACAAAAATTGACCACTATCTTTTTTCTTTACGAAGCCTCATTGGTGGAAATTAACCCTTTGGCTTTAACCAATGATAATAATTTCTCGGCGATTGATGCTAAAATAATAATTGATGATAATGCCCTTTTTCGCCATCCCGAATTAAAAGCCTGGGAAAATCAAGAAAAAAAGGAACCCATTGAAGAAGCAGCTAAAAAATTGGGCTTTTCTTATATCAAATTATCCGGCAAGGTTGGTTGTATTGTTAATGGTGCGGGCTTGGCAATGGCGACGATGGATTTGATTAAAAAATATGGTGAAAACCCAGCCAATTTTTTAGATATCGGTGGTTCTACCAATAAAGAAAGAATAGAAAAAGCTTTAAGGTTGTTAATTCAAGATAAGGAGATAAAAGTAATTCTGATAAATATTTTTGGGGGAATAACCCGCTGTGATGATGTTGCGGCGGGAGTATTATCAGTTATTAAAGAAACTAATATTCCCATTGTTGCCCGCTTACTTGGAACAAATCAAGATAAAGCCTATGAACTTTTAAAAGATACGAAAGTGATATTAATTGATAATATGAAAGAAGCCATTAAAAAGGCAGTTGAAATTGCGGTAAAATCATGAGTATATTAATTAATAAAGATACTAAGGTTTTGGTTCAAGGAATAACCGGTCGGGATGGTCAATTCCATACCCAAAGGATGATAAATTTTGGCACCAAAATATTAGCTGGTGTCACTCCGGGAAAAGGTGGACAAAAAATAGAATTTGCTGACGGCAAAACTGTGCCGGTATTCAATTCTATTGCGGAAGCCAAAAGAGATTTTGAATTTGATGCCTCAGTTATTTTTGTTCCGGCCGCCTTTGCCACCGATGCGATTTATGAAGCGATTGATGAAGAAATTCCCTTAATTGTGGTAATAACTGAAGGTATTCCGGTTCATGATATGTTAAAAATCAATGCCTATCTGAAAGATAAAAAGACAAAATTGCTCGGTCCTAATTGCCCGGGGATTTTAGTGCCGGAAGAAGTGAAGATTGGTATTATCCCCCACGAATATTTTAAAAGGGGGGTTATTGGCGTTGTTTCCCGAAGTGGTACTTTAACCTATGAGATTTCTTATCACATCTCCCAAACAAAATACGGACTATCAACAATTGTCGGAATTGGTGGTGACCCAATTAAAGGTATGGATTTTATTGATATTCTGAAACTTTTTAATAAAGATGAAGAAACCAAAGGGATTGTTATTATTGGTGAGATTGGTGGTATGGATGAAGAGGAAGCAGCAAGATTTGTGAAAAAAAATGTTAAAAAACCAGTATTCGGCTTTATTGCGGGAAAAACTGCTCCTCCAGAAAAGCGCATGGGTCATGCCGGTGCCATTATTGAACAAGGAAAAGGAACTGCCCAAAGTAAAATTGAAGCCTTTCTCAGCGCCGGTATTGAAGTTTTTGAAGAACCGCAAGAAATAATTGGTCTATTAGCAAAAGTAAATATATGAAAAAGTTTTTAAAAGAAGAACCAAAAGTTTATCAAGGTAAAAATAATGTAAAAATAAAAGTAATAAAATATTTTTGTAAAGGTTGCGGTATCTGTATCCACTTTTGCCCGAAAAAGGTTTTGGATTTCGATAATGATTTTAAAGTATTTGCCAAATATCCTGATGAATGTATCAGTTGTTATCGGTGCGAACTTATGTGTCCCGATTTTGCGATTTTTATTGAGAAAGAAAGTAAGTGATGCGGGAATTATTATCGGGTAACGAAGCCGTTGCCATCGGTGCCATTAAAGCCGGGGTAAGATTTTTTGCTGGTTATCCAATTACTCCTTCTACGGAAATTGCCGAATATATGGCTCGGGAATTGCCAAAAATTGGTGGTATCTTTATCCAAATGGAGGATGAGATTGCTTCCATCAATGCGGTAATTGGGGCTGCGGCCAGCGGAATGAAAGCAATGACCGCCACTTCCGGACCAGGATTTTCTTTAATGCAAGAAGGTATTGGTTATGCTGGTATGGCCGAAATACCTTGTCTTATTGTGAATGTCCAAAGGGGTGGACCAGCAACTGGTTTACCAACAAAACCAGCACAAGCCGATGTGATGCAGAGCCGCTGGGGAACCCATGGTGACCACCCAATAGTTGTTTTTTATCCTTACAGTGTTTTGGAAAGTTTTCTTCTCACCGTTAAAGCAATTAATACTGCTTATTTTTTAAGGATACCAGTAATTTTATTAACTGACGAAATTATTGGTCATATGCGCGAGGTCGTTGAATTGCCAGAAACCGTAGAGATTTATCAACCCAAAAAAAAGAAAAAAAACGCGGAAGAATTTCTTCTTTATGGTGACGAAACCAATTACGATGCGGAAGTTGCTTATTTTGGCGAAGGTTATCGAATCCATATTTCTGGTCTCACCCATCGGGAAGATGGCTTTCCCACTAATGAACCAGAAATAATAAAATGGAAATTAGAGCGATTAAAAAGAAAAATTGAAGATAATAAAGAGAAGCTTTGGGATTTAGAATATCGGGATATTGGTGCCGAAATTTGTCTTATCTCTTACGGCGTTTCGGCCCGAGTTGCCTTAGAAGCCAAACATATTTATGAGCAAGAAGAAAAAAGGGCTTTGGGTTATATTCGACTAAAAACTATCTGGCCTTTTCCTGACCAACCATTGAAATCTTTACTAAAAAGTGCCAAGAAGATTATTGTTGTGGAAATGAACCAAGGACAGTTGATTAATGAAATTGAAAGAACGGTAAGTCCAACAATAGAAATCGTGGGCGTTCAAAGATATGACGGAGAAATAATTACTCCTGACGAAATATTAGCAGTCATATGAAAGAAGAGATAAAAAATTTTTTAAGATTAGATAACCGTTTTCCCCATATCCTCTGTCCAGGTTGCGGAATCGGTACAATTGCCAACATTTTAATCAGAAGTTTTAACGAACTTAATTGGGATAAAAATAATATCTGTTTAGTTTCCGGAATTGGCTGTTCTTCGCGCATAGTTGGCTACATTGATTGTGATACCTTCCATACGCTCCACGGTCGAGCAATCCCTTGCGCAGTGGGCGTAAAATTAGCCAAACCTCATTTAAAGGTGGTAGTGATTGGCGGTGATGGTGATATTTTGGCAATTGGTCTAAGCCATTTTGTTCATGCCGCCAGAAGAAATATTGATTTAACCGTTATCATTATCAACAATTATAACTACGGAATGACCGGCGGTCAAGTTTCACCCACCACCCCTTCCGGCAAATTTACTTACACTACCCCTTACGGCAACCCCGAAGAAGAATTTAATATCTACGAACTGGCTAAAAGTTCCGGAGCAGTCTTTTTTGCGCGAGCAACTACTTACCATGTGGTCGATTTAAAGAATATCTTAAAAAAGGCATTTTTGAAAAAAGGGTTTTCTGTGGTTGAGATAATTTCTCAATGTCCAACCCTTTATGGGCGTTTAAATCGGTTAGGCGATGCTCCCGAAATGTTGGTCGATTTTAAAAATCGAGCAATAAACATCAGCCGTATAAAAAATCTTGATGAAATCCCTGGGGATAAAATTGTTATCGGTATTTTATTAGACCGCGAGCGGGAAGAATATGGTGAAAAATATCAAAGATTAAGAGAGCAGATAAAATGAAAAAGGAGATTAGAATTGCTGGTAGGGGTGGTCAAGGAATAATATTTGCGGCCATCGTTTTGGCTGAAGCCGTCGGAGTTTATGAAAATAAATATGTCTGCCAATCACAAAGTTACGGTCCAGAAGCCCGGGGCGGTGCTTCGAAAGCCGATATTATTATCAGTGACCAACCCATCTATTTCCCCAAAACCCAAAAATTAGATGTTTTAGCCTGTTTGAGCAAAATGGCTATTGAGGAATATCTTGAAGATTTAAAAGAGACCGGTATTCTTATTATTGATTCTTTTTATTGTGGTAATTTTAAAAAAGAGGAATTAAAAATCTATGCCTTTCCCTTCTCCCTTATTGCCAAGGAAAAATTGGGAAGGGAGTTGTACGCCAATATCATTCTTTTAGGAACAATTTCTCGTTTTACCGAAATAGTAGATATTGAATCGTTAAAAAAAGTAATTTCTAAACGGACTCCTCCCCATTTGTTAGCAAATAATCAAAAAGCCTTAATGCTTGGTTACCAAATTGATAAGTTATGAATTTTCTTTTGATATTATTTTCAACAACGATTGTCAGTTTGATTTCGCTTATTGGTATTTTCTTTTTATTCTTTAAAACTAACCTTTTTGAAAAAATAATTTATTATTTAGTTGCTTTTGCTGGTGGCGTACTTTTTGGAGCGGTTTTTTTCCACATTTTAACCGAAACTTCCGAAAGCCTTACTTTCTTCAAACTTGCTCTTTTTTTAACTATTGGCTTTCTTTCCTTCTTTTTCTTAGAAAGGCTTATCCGTTGGCGGCATTGCCATCTACCCCGTTGCGAAATCCATCCGCTTGGTCCACTTAATCTTATTGGTGATTCGCTCCACAATTTTGTTGATGGCTTAGTAATTGCTGCTGGTTATTTAACCTCTTTAAAAACTGGTTTGCTTTTTACCTTGGCGGTAATTTTTCACGAAATACCGCAAGAAATTGGCGATTTTGCGGTGCTGGTTTATAGTGGCTACCGTAAAAAAAAGGCATTATTATATAATTTTTTAAGCGCCCTTACCGCAATTGGCGGTGGTATCGGTGGTTATTTCTTTTTTGAAAAATTTGAAAACCTCTTGCCCACCCTTTTAGCCTTTGCTGGTGGTAATTTTCTTTATATTGCTTCTTCGGACATTATACCCGAACTCCACCGGGAAGTTGATTTAAGAAAAAGTATTTATTCTTTAATAACTTTTGTTTTGGGTATTATTTTAATAATCTTTTTTACCAAAATCCCTTTTCACGAGTGAATAATGAGTTATCAGGTTTTCAATCAATTTTTAACTGGTCAATTTGTTGTGAAGATAAAGGAAGATATTTTTTCCCTGCGGGTTTTCTCTAAGGAAGATTTAAAAGCTATCGCCTATTACCATGCCCGTCGTTATTTCTTAACTTTGCCCCAGTGGTTAGTTCGCTGCGGTTTAAATATCAAAGGGCGAATTATTGATATTGGTATTTTTTATCAATCAGAACTGAAAGCCTTGGTGCAATGTGAATTTGGCATTTTTCCTAACCAAACCGATTTTTTTCCGGAAGAGCGATTTAACCAATCTTTAAAAAATTTGATTGAAGTGATAAATCTTTTAAATAAAGAAATCTACGGTTACCTTCTTACCGTTTACGAAAGTTCTGTCAAATACTTTCTACCCTTATTACCAGAAAAAGGATTTTATCATTGGTTACCAATAAATATTAACGAATTACCCGACCCCCAAAGATGGCGCCGCCATTACGAAGAATTGGCCAGTAGATTTGTTGACAGAATTTAATTTTTAGTTTATCTTTAATAAATGGCCAGAGTTGTGTTAGCCTTTGGTAGTAATTTAGGCAACCGGACAAAAAATATTGAGAAGGCAATTAGCCTTTTAAAAAAATTTGGTCTCCAATTGGAAAAATTATCTTCTTTTTACCTTACGAAGCCTTTCGGTTTTCCTTTTCAACCTTCTTTTATCAATGCGGTGGGAAGCTTTCTCACCTCGCTTTCACCTTATCAAATTTTAACTTTGATAAAGAAAATTGAGGGGAAATTTTATCGCTTAAGATTATTTAAAAATGCTCCCCGTTTTTTAGATATTGATATCCTTTTTTATAATTCGCAAATTATTGCGGATAAAGATTTAAAAATTCCCCACCCAAAAATTTTGGAAAGAGACTTTGTTTTACTTCCCTTATTGGAAATTATTCCTGATTTTTATCATCCCCAGGCTCAAAGGCAAATAAAGGATTTAGTTAGAAATATTAATTCTCAGAATATAAAAATATGGAAAAAATTGAATATATCGCGATAGAAGGTATTATGGGCATCGGCAAAACCTCTTTAGCTACCAAACTGGCTGACTATTGGCGAGCTACTTTGATATTAGAAAAAAAAGAAAATCCCTTTTTGCCCCTTTTTTACGAAAATCCCCGCGCTTACGCCTTCCAAACCCAGCTTTTTTTTCTTCTCACCCGTTATCAGCAACAAATAAACCTAAACCAACTTTCCCTCTTTGGTGGTAAAAGGATTGTTAGTGATTATCTTTTTGAAAAAGATAAAATCTATGCCCAAGTGAACCTCTCAGAAAGTGAATATTATCTTTATGAACAAATTTTTCAAATTTTGCAGAAAAATATAAGTTTAAAACCAACAAAAATAATTTTTTTGCAGACTAATATCGAAATCCTTTGGGAACGCCTTAAAAAGAGTGAACGGAAATACGAAAGAAATATCGATTGGGAATATCTGGTAGCTATTAATAATTCTTATAATCAATTTTTCTTTCATTATCAAAGGGCACCAGTTTTGATTGTGAATACCGAAAGTTATAATTATTTAGAAGATGGTAAAGCTTTTAAAAACTTAGTAATGGCTATTGAAAGTTTAAAAGAAGGCAGAAGATTTTTAGTGTGAGATGAAAATAACGATTGATTTATTATTAAAAATGAAGGAAAAAGGAGAAAAGATTGTCGCCCTAACCGCCTATGATTATCTCACGGCGAAAATCTTAGACGAAATGGGGGTGGAAGTAATTCTCGTCGGCGATTCGGCGGCCAATGTGATTTTTGGCTTTGAAACCACTTTGCCCATTGATTTGGAAGCGATGTTAATTTTAACTTCCGCGGTTTCCCGAGCAGTGAAACGTGCCTTAGTAGTTGGTGATATGCCTTTTTTATCTTATCAGATATCAAAAGAAGAGGCTTTAAAAAATGCTGGTCTATTTTTAAAAGCTGGGGCACAAGCCGTAAAATTAGAAGGGGGCGAACCAGTTTTACCCATTGTGGAACATCTGGTTAAATTTGGTATCCCGGTTATGGGACATTTAGGTTTAACCCCCCAATCGGTTCACCAATTAGGTGGTTATAAATTACAGGCAAAAACAAAAGAAGAACAAGAGAAATTATTGAAAGAAGCCTTACTTTTGGAAAAGGCTGGTTGTTTTGCCCTGGTTTTAGAAAAAATACCTTTGGAGGTAGCCAAAATGGTAACCGAAAAACTAAAAATCCCAACAATTGGTATTGGTGCTGGTCCTTATTGTGACGGTCAAATTTTAGTTCTTCATGACATGTTGGGTTTAAATGAAAAAAAATTAAAATTTGTTAAGAAATATGCTGATTTAGCCAATATTATAAGAAAGGCGGTTAAAGAATATTACGAAGAAGTTAAAAAAGGAGAATTTCCTAATGAAGAGCACAGTTTTAAAGCCGATGAGAGTTGTTAAAAAGATAAAAGTAATGCAAAAATTAGCCGATAAATATCGGGCAGAAAAGAAAATTATCGGTTTTGTGCCCACTATGGGTTATCTCCACGAAGGCCATTTAAGTTTAGTAAAAATTGCTAAAAAGAAAAGTGACCTCTGCGTTGTTAGCATCTTTGTCAATCCTTTACAATTTGGTCCGCAAGAAGATTATCATATCTATCCCCGAAATTTCTCAAGGGATAAAAAACTATTAAAAGATTTGGGAGTCGATATTATCTTTTATCCGGAAGTTAAAGAAATGTATCCCGAAGAGCAATTAACTTTTGTTCAAGTTAAAAAACTTTCCGAAGGACTTTGTGGTCGCTCCCGTCCCGGACATTTTGAAGGAGTCGCTACGGTGGTGGCTAAATTATTTAATATTGTGAAACCCCACATCGCGGTTTTTGGACAAAAAGATTATCAACAGGCAGTAATTATTAAAAAAATGGTAAAGGACTTAAACTTTGATGTGAAAATCATTGTCGCGCCCACGGTGCGCGAAAAAGATGGTCTTGCCTGTAGCTCCCGAAATAGCTATCTCAGCGAAAAAGAAAGAAAAGAAGCGGTAGTGCTTTATCAATCATTATTACTGGCTAAAAAAATGATTGCCGAAGGTGAAAGAAATCCAGAAGAAATAATTAAGGAAATGACGAAACTTATCACTACTAAAAGTTCGGGCAAGATTGATTATATTGAAATTGTTGATGCTAACACTTTACAACCAGTAAAAGAAATCCGCGGCAAGGTCTGTATCGCTTTGGCAGTATTTTTCAATAAAGCCCGTTTAATTGATAATATTTTGGTTCAATCCGGATAACCGTTAGGAAATCTTTTTTGCCATTCAAAGGTATCACTAATAATTATTTTCAAATCATCTTTTTTCCGTTGCCAGCCTAATTCTTTTTTTATTTTTTGCGAAGAAGCAATCAAAATGGGCACATCTCCTGGTCTCCGACCGACAATTTCGTAAGGAATTTTTTTACCAATAACTTCGCAGGCGGTCTCAAAAACCTCTTTCACTGAATAACCATTTTCACTGCCTAAATTATAAACAGCGCTCTTTTCTTCCTTCAAAAGTTTCTCTAATGCCAATATATGGGCAGTGGCCAAATCATAAACATGGATATAATCACGGATACAAGTACCGTCGCGAGTTGGGTAATCGTCGCCATAAATTTTAAAAATCCTTTCTTTTCCCAAAGCCGCTTTCACAATTAAGGGAATTAAATGGGTTTCTGGTCGGTGATCTTCGCCTAAATTGCCATCGGCGCCAGCAACATTGAAATATCTCAAAGAGATAAATTTTAAGTCGCAATATTTTTCATAAGTGAAGAGTAGTTCTTCAATATATCTTTTAGTTTCACCATAAGGATTTATTGGTACTAAGGGATGGTCTTCTTTGATCGGAATAGTTAACGGTTCTCCATAAACAGCGGCTGAGGAAGAAAAAATTATTTTCTTACAATTATTTTCGCACATCGCATTAAGCAAGTTGATACAATTTTTTACATTGTTATCAAAGAAAAGGGTGGGATATTTCACTGATTCGCCCACTTCAATATAAGCAGCAAAATGGAGAACGGCTTCTATCGGATATTTTCTAAAAACTTCTTCAATTAACTTTTTATCGGCTAAATCTCCTTTTACAAAAATTGCTCTTTTATCTACAGCGGAAAGATGACCACGGGAAAGATTATCATAAACAATAACCTCATAACCATTTTCTATTAAAAGTTTAACCACTACTGAACCGATATAACCAGCACCACCAGTAACTAAGATCATTTTTAATAGGCTCCGTTTCCCGAAAAAAGGACAAAGATGGTCTTTAAGATTATTTTTATATCCATTTTGAGATTTTTATTTTTGATATATTTCACATCCAAAGCAACCCTCTCTTCGTAAGATAAATTATTTCTTCCCGAAACCTGCCAAAGTCCTGTCAATCCTGGTTTTTCTTTCAAAAATAGCGGTAAATATTCACCATATTTTACCTTCTCCTCTTCCACAATAGGACGGGGTCCAACAAAACTCATTTCGCCTCTTAAAATATTTATTAATTGGGGTAATTCATCCAAACTGGTCTTCCGCAAAATCTTGCCAATCGGAGTTACCCGCGGGTCATTTTTTAATTTATAACCGTTTTCAAATTCCTCTCTTGCTTGGGGATTATTTTGTAAAATCTGAGGTAAAAGTTGGTCGGCACCGTTGATCATCGTTCTAAATTTATAAAGATAAATAGGTCGGCCATACTGTCCTACCCTTTTATGTTTATAAAAAATTGGACCGCGAGAAGTGAATTTGATTAATAAAAAAATAATTAAAATAAAAGGAAAAGCGAAGATGAAAACAAGAAAGAGCAATAATAAATCTAAATATCTTTTATGTTTATAATATATTTCTTCTTTCTTGCCCATAAAAAACTTTTATATTCTATCCACTCCTCCTTTTTAAAAATTTTCATTTTAATTATGATAATAATTTTTTTAAAAAAGTCAATAAGAGAAGAAAAACAAAAATTTGGGGTAAGATAAAGGATTTTTTTCGTTATAATAATAAAAAAGGAAAGAAATATGAAAAGGGATAAAGAAATTAAAATAAATGGGCAACTAATAAGAGAGAAAATTACTAAAAGGTATTGGGGGAATAGCCCACCGGATAATCTCCCGAGAGACATCTTACCCCTAATAAACGAAAAGAGAAAAATCATCTTAAATAAATTGAATTTTGTAGGTGAAGATATTATAATATTCAAAATTAATGGGTTATTTGGTTTTTTTAATTTTTTCTTTAACCGACAATTTAAAAGTCACGGAGTTTTATCTTTTAAATGATAGTTTTTCCCTAATTAAGCTTAAAAAATATCCGATAATAAAAAACTCCGAAACCCTTTATTTTAACGGAAAAGAACTAAAAAGAGATTTTTATTCATTTGATTACGAAAAAGGAATTGTTAAATTTAAAGATTTTTTAACAACGGGCAGTTTAAAGGTAATTTATTATTATCTTCCTTTTTCTTTATCCCCTTTACCCAAAATAACCGTGAAAGATAGTGTGGGCGATACTTCGATTACTTATAACCAAAAAGAAACAGTAAATAATGAAAATTCTTCGGAAATCATCTTTGAAGGTAAAAAAGAGCTAAAAATCAATTATTCCTCAAAAGAAGGTGTCGGTGTTGAACAACAAACCAATTTTTCTTTAAATAGTGCTGGTGAAATAGCTGTGGAAGGTATTTTTAATACCAAAGAAGAGAAAGAAAACAGTTTTTTATTGCGCGAATTAGCCAATTCCTATTTAAAAGTGAAAGCGAAAAATACCGCTTTTATAATTGGTAAGCAAAATAAAGAAATAAATTTTTCTCCTTTTGGAAAACTTAGCGAGGAAGGAATTGGTTTTTCTCTTTCGCAGACAAATATGATGGAAACAATAAATTTTAATTATCTTCAAACCCCCTTTAAATACGGAAAGGTCCAGTTTTACGGCAAGGATTTTATTCAGGGTCCTTATTATCTTAAAAAGGAAGGACCCATTAAAATCCTGCCCAATAGCGAAAGAGTCTATCTTGATGGCCGGTTGTTAAAAAGGGGAAATGATGAAGATTATCTTATTGATTATGAATTGGGAGCAATAAATTTTACCAACCGCCTTATTATCACTTCCCGTAATTTCATTGAGGTTGATTTTTTATATGAAGAAGATGGGGAAAGGAATAATTTTGACCTCCATTTCTTAACCAATCGTCTTCCGGTAAAAACCGAAATAAATTGTTATTTTGAAAAAGAGCAGAATAAAGAATATCTCGATAAGGAAACCAAAAATTATCTGGCAAAAATTGGTAATGATACTAACCAAGCTTATATCCTTTCCGCTTTTTATGTGGGTAAAAATAACGGCGATTACGAAAAAGAAGGTGAGATATTTTTTTATGTTGGGGAAAAAAGGGGAAGTTATTTAGTTAACTTTACCTTTGTTGGTGAGAATAAGGGTGATTATGAATACGATAATTTACGAAATTGTTATTATTATGTTGGCAAAAATAAAGGTAAATATTCGCCTTACAAAAAGATTGAATTACCTAAGAAGAATAACTATTATTCTTTAAAATTTTCCTTACCCCTTAATGATAATCTAAATTTTCAATTTGGTGGCCTTATTAACGAAAAAGATGAAAACCTGTTTTCTCCTTTAGGTGATACCAACCCATTTTCTTACGGCATAAACTTGGCTTTTAATTACCAAAAAGAAATGATTACCTTGGATGGGGCTTATTGCCAAATTTTTAAAAACCATCACTTACTTAATCAATTGCAAACTGAGGATTTAATAGCTATCCCCTTGAAAAATAAAACAACCTTTAAATTCACTTTTTCCCCTTTTGAGCATCTTAATTTTAATAACCAGATTAATTTAATAATGAAAAAAGAAAAAAGTTGGGAATATTTTGGTGAGAACGAAATCACCTTCTATTTTAACCAAGTTAAATTTAGCAAAAATTGTTACGGAAAAAAAGAAATTACTTTTTCCACGACACCCCATTATCGCTTCTTTTATCCCCATTTTTCTTTGAGCTATCAGGCTGATAGTAGTAATTATTTTTTAACCAATTCTTTGGGCAGTAGTTTTTATTTTAACGATAAAAAATTTTTCTTTGATTATCAACAGGAAAAAGAAAAAATAGCCAGAAAGATAATTCAAAAAATTGGTTTTGATTTTAATAATCCCAAAACAACTATTATTTTTGGTAAATTGAAAAAAGATTATTTAACGCCGACCTTAACCGACGAAAATTCCTATTTTGGCAATTTAAACTTTGATTATTCTTTTAAAGAATTTTTAAGGTTTAATTGGGAATGGAAACTAACAAATGAGGAAAAGGTTTTAAAAGAAGTAAGATATATAAAAGTAAAAAAAGGTGAAGGAAATTACGCCAAAGATACTATCACCAATGAGTATTACCCTGATGAAAAAGGTGAATATCGCCAAGAGATTATTCCTTTAAGAAAAGGCAAGGCAATCCTTAAAAATGAGTTAAAAAATAATATGGAAATTTCGCTTAAAGAAAAAATGGCGCTCTCCTTTTATACCAATTTTATTTCTCCAAGAAATTTTCTTTATAATTTTAATGGTCGTTATTATTTCAAAAATGGGTTATTAATAAACTATCAAGGAAATTATTTTAAAAATAGTGAGGAAGAATTGAAATATAACAATTTAGAAAATTCCGCAATTGTTAAGAAGGAAATTTTAAAAGAAATCTATTTAGGAAGTAGTTTTAAATATTTCAAAAATAAAAAAAACCGAATTAGTAGTTATCATTTTCAAGAGGAAAAAGTCGTCGTTTCACCTTTTTGGGAAATAGCCAAAGGAATAGAATTAAACCTTTCTCCAATTTTCAGTTTCAGCAATTACCACTATTTCTCACCAATTAGTGATAATTATAAAATAAAGAAAATCGGATTGGATATAAAAGGCAGTACCGATATTTTTAAAAATTGGTATTTAGATGCCCTTTTAAATATTGGCTATCGTTTTTATGAAAAAAACAAAATTCTGCCAACCGAATTAACCTTTTGGGAGCCCCAAGGATTTTATTATGATTTTAATTCGGTAATCACCCAAAATATTAGTAATAATTTCATGCTCAATTGGAATTTTTCTTATCGGAAAGAAGGTTTTAAAGAAAAAGAAATCAGTTTTTCTTTTTCCACTACGCTTTATTTTTAATAAAAATATTGATTTTTAAAAAAATAGTTTTAAAATTTTTAAAAGCGCCTGTAGCTCAGTGGATAGAGCGGCGGACTCCGGATCCGCAGGTCGCGCGTTCAAATCGCGTCAGGCGCTTATTTTAAAATTATGGAATTTTACGAGGTAATTAAAAAAAGAAGAAGTGTTAGAAAGTATAAACCTGACCCGATACCAAAGGAAGTTTTAGAAAGAATTTTAGAAGCCGGCCGATTAGCGCCATCGGCAAAAAATATTCAACCCTGGAAATTTATCGTGATCGACGACCAAAAGATAAAGGCAGAACTGGTTTCTGCCTGTCGTAACCAAAAATTTATCGCGGAGGCACCAATCGTCATCTGTGTTGTTGCCTTAGAAAAAATTGCTTGGGGAAGAATGGGTGGCTACTGGAGTTCTTATCCCGTTGATTGTGCCATTGCGTTGGAACATATGGTGTTAGCTGCCACCAATGAGGGATTAGGAACATGTTGGATTGGTGCCTATGATGAAAAGGAAGTTAAAAAAATTTTAAAATGCCCGGAGGAAGTAAAAATTATTGCCCTAACCCCTTTGGGTTATCCGGCGGAAGAACCACCGGAAAGAAGCCGAAAACCACTTTCGGAAATTGTTTGCTATAACCAATATCAAGAATAGCTTATAACTCTTTCTCCATAATCCAAGCATCTTCACCGTCGCTATAATAACCTTTTCTTAAATAGGCATATTTGAAATTAAATTTTTGATAGAAATTTTGAGCTGCAATATTAGAAACTCGGGTTTCTAAATAAATCTTTTTTATTTCTCTTAATTTAGCAATAGCAATCAGCTCATTCATTAATTTAGTACCCACTCCTTTTCTCTGGTAATTTTTAGCTACCGAAATATTGGCCAAATGGAATTCATCGGCTATTTCCCAGGCAACGAGATAGCCAATTATTTTATTATTCATCTCGGCAACCAGGCAATAAGCATTGGGTCTCCTTAAATCATACTCAAAATAACTTTTTTTCCAAGGATATTTAAAATTTTCTTTCTCAATCTTTAAAATTTCTTCCAAATCTTTCTCGCGCATCCACCGAATTTTAATTTCTTCCATAATTTTAAATTTTATTAACAATCTTTTTAAATTCAAATTATTATCAAATCTTGATAAAACCTTTTATTTTCATTAAACTTATTAAATGAAAATAGTATTATTTGGTCCGCCCGGAAGCGGCAAAGGAACCCAAGCGGAATTATTAAAAGAAAAAGAAGGATTTTATCATTTTTCCACTGGCGACCTTTTTCGTTACGAAATAAGTAGGCAAAGTGAATTAGGAAATAAAGTAAAAAAATATTTAGAAAATGGTTTATTGGTTCCCGATGAAATTGTCATTGCCATTGTGGAAGATTTTTTAAAAGATAATTACGAAAAGAAAATTGTCTTTGATGGCTATCCTCGAACAATTCCCCAGGCACAAGCTCTGGATGAATTTCTTTCCCAAAAAAACAAAAAGGTTGATTTCTGTTTCCTCATTGAACTGAGTGAAGAAGAAATAATTAGAAGATTAACTGCGCGCCGCGTTTGTCAAAATTGCGGTGCGATTTATAATTTAAATTTCAAAATGCCTAAGGTGGAAAATATTTGTGATCTTTGCGGTGGCAATTTAATTCAAAGAGATGATGATAAAGAAGAAGTAATTAAAGAGCGAATAAAAACTTATTATAAAGAAACTCTTCCTTTGATTAAATATTACGAAAAGAAAAATAATCTATACCGAATTGATGGCGATCGCGGAAGAGATTATGTGTATTCGGAGATAATAAAAAAAATCAAAAGCTAATGGCGATTTACATAAAATCTAAAAGGGAAATTGATAAAATTAGAGAAGCTGGTAGAATAGTTGCCAAAACGCTTAAATTGGTAGAAAAAGCCGTTAAACCCGGAATCAGTTTAAAAGAATTAGAGAAAATCTGTGCCGATTTTATCTATTCGCAAGGTGGTTATCCCGCCTTTTTAGGGTATAAAGGTTTTCCGGCAGCAGTCTGCATTAGTCTTAATGAAGAAGTTGTTCACGGAATACCTGATGAACGGATTTTAAAAGAAGGTGATATTGTAAAAATTGATGTTGGTGTTAAGAAAGACGGCTACTATGCCGATGGAGCAAAAACTTTTATCTGTCAAAAGACCACGCCGGAAGTTGAGCGGTTAATTAGGATTACCGAAAAAGCGCTTTATTTAGGTATTGAAGAGGCTTACGAAAATAATTCCCTTTTGGCTATCGGAAGAAAAATTCAAGAATATGTTGAGAAAAATGGTTTTTTTGTAGTAAAAGAATTATCGGGGCACGGCGTTGGTTTGGAACTTCATGAAGACCCGATCGTGCCTAATTATTATGTCCCAAAAATGAATGGCATTATTTTGAAAGCTGGGATGATTTTAGCCATTGAACCAATGGTAAATTTTTCTACGGAAAAAGTTTTTACTAAAAAAAATAACTGGACAATAGTGACTGCTGATGGTAACTATTCGGCCCATTTTGAACACACCGTCTTAGTGGGTAAAAAGAGGCCGGAAATTTTAACCAGCGATGAGTAAAGAAGAAAAGAAAAAGAATGTCATCCATATGGACGGTACGGTTATTGAAGTATTGCCTAATGCTTTCTTTCGGGTGCAATTAGATAACGGCCATATCGTTTTGGCTCACGTATCGGGAAAAATGCGAATCCATTTTATAAAAGTCGTAAAAGGTGACCGCGTAACTGTTGAACTATCGCCTTACGATTTAAACCGCGGTCGAATTATCTATCGTTATAAATAAAATTATAAAAATAGCGCCCGTAAAATCGTGGGTAATGATAAATTATTTTTATCAATTTTCTTTTCTAAAATATTGGGTATGTTCAATTTCTCTTCGTAGCCGCCATTTTGGTAGTTTTCCAAAAAATTTTCTGCTTCCCACTTTTCCAGCGCCTCTTTAATAATCCCGGTGGCAAAAAATCCTACCCGGATTTTCTTTTTAGTATCATTATTTTCCATAAAAGTAAACCGAATTTTAACATTCTGATTTTCTATTTTCTTAGAAATTTTTTCAAAGATGTTACTCACCTCTTCTACCGAAAGGGAAGAATTGCCACAAACCCAAAGAAGAACTTTCTTGGCCGTTCCAATATTTTTATTTACTAAAGGTGAATTAAAGGCGGCTTCGTAAGCTTTCTCTTCTTCTTCACTTTCACCAAAAGTAATTACTCCTTGACCATTTTCGGTAACCAAATCTTCAATGTCGGCCAAATCAATCCCAATTAATTGAGAATTATCAATTATTTTTATCAAATCAGTAAGCCCAATGGCTATCATTTTATTAATCGTTGAAAAAGATTCTTCCATTGCTAAATTACCTAATTTTTCTCTTATTTGGTCATTAGCAACTACGATTACCGAAGGATAAAGGTTTTCAATTTTTTCTAAAGCAACTCGAGCAATCATGTTAATGGCTTTACCTTCGTAACTAAAAGGTTTAGTAGTAATTATTAAGGTTAAAATATTTGCCTCTTTTGCCCATTCAACAATCTTAGGAGTTGCCCCACTACCGGTTCCACCGCCTAAACAGGTAATCAAAATTAGTAAATCAGTATTTTTTATCTCTTGTCGTATTTCCTCTTCCGCTTCCAAAACTGCTTGCTCGCCGATTTCCGGTTTACCACCGGAACCATACCCTTGGGTAAGTTTTCTCCCTAATTGGATTTTATAGCTGGCCAAAGAGCTGGCGAGGGCTTTGCCATCGGTATTAAGAGCGAAATATTGAAGTTGAACATTTTCTAATTGGAAATCTAAATTCTGGTGGTGGTTAATTAAAGCATTTAAAATATTTCCTCCGCCACCACCAATACCAAAAATTTTTATTTTTAATTTATTGTTTTTCTCACTGGGATAAATCATCTCTCCTCCTTTTTCATTCTTCTCCGAAGATAAAATTAAATTTTCTTTTTATCCAAATTTTTATTTTATCAAAAAAATCAATATCCCTTACCGGTTGATAATCTTTCTTTTTTAATTTATAATTAATCAAACCAATCAAAGAAGCAAATTGGGGCTCGGTAAAATTGGTGGGCAAAATCTTTTCTTTTATGGTTGCTGAAAAACCGATTCGCGCAGGCAAAGAAAATATTTCTTCTACTAACTTGTCAATTCCGGGAGTGTTCGCTACTCCACCAGTAATCACAATGTATAAAGGTAACATCTCTTCGCTCAATCTTTTATCATATTCCGCTTTGGCTAAAAGTAATAATTCTTTTAATCGGTATTCGATAACCTGGGATAATTGACTTTGAGTTATCCGCCGAGTAACCTTTCCTTGATAATCAATAATATCAATAGGTGAATCATTAATGATAAACTCTTTTTTAGCAACACCAAATTCTTTTTTAATTTTTTCGGCGTAATGATAAGGCGTTAAAAACACCAACGCAATATCATTAGTAACAGCAACGCCGCCCAAAGGTAAACTAAAACCAGTTTGATACTCATTATTTTTATAAATCCCAAAATTCAAACTACCACCAATATCTAATACGGCAACCCCCCTCATCAATTCTTCTTCGTCACAAACCCCCAATCCAACAGTGGCATTTTGAAAAACTAATTCAAATTTTCTCAGACCTAATTGATATAAAAGTTCCATAATTGTTGCTAAACAACTTTTAGGAATTGTTAAAAGCAAGGCTTTTAAAGTTAACTTATTAAAAACGGACATCCCTACCGGTTGTTTAATTCCGGGAAGACCGTCGATAGAATACTCTAAGGGAATTAATTGCCACACAACTATTTCGGCCGGCAAAGAAATTCTTTGGGCCTTTCTTTTTATTTCATAAATATCTTCCTCCTGAACTGGCTTAGTAAAATCGTCTTTACTACTTTCACCGGATAATTCTTTTACATGCTCACCCTGTAAGCCAACAACGATTTTCGTTTTCTTTATTTTTATTTGAGTTTTATTTTCGATTTCGCTGATAACCGATTTAAGCGATTCCAAAGCGGCTTCACTATCAGTAACGATTCCTTTATCAAATCCTTTGGCTTCAGATTCACTAAACCCTAAGATATTTATTTTACCCTGAAGGTCAATTTCACTGATTACACATTTAATTTTGGTAACACCCAAATCAATGGCGGTGATTCTTTCTTTCTTCATTTTTAAAAATCAACAATTTTTATTTCTTCCGTTAATAAAATGTTAAAACGTTCATAAACTTTTTCTTTAATAATTTGTATTAATTCATACACATCTAAAAATTTGGCTTTGCCTAAATTAAGAATGAAATTGGCATGTTTTTCCGAGATAATAGCGTCATTCACTCTAAAATTCTTTAAACCAGTAGCTTCAATAAGCTTACCCGCAGGTAGTTCTTCCGGATTTTTAAAAATACAGCCTAAGGATTTACCTTTAGGAAATTTTTCGTTTCTCATTTTTAAATATTTTTGAATCAACTCGGGTTTACCTTTTTTTTCTAAAATCAGAACAGCACTTACTATCAATTCATCATCTCTTATCGAAGAAAAACGATAATTAAAATTAATCTCTTTTTTTCTTATTGTTTTAAATCCTTCTTTTAAAGAAAAGATCTCCAATTCCTCTAAAAAATCAGCAATGGTAACCCCAAAAGCACCGGCATTCATTTTTACCGCACCACCCAAACTTCCCGGGATACCCACAAGTGGTTCTAAACCTGACAGGGAAAATTGGGGAAGCATCAAAATTAGGTTAGTGAGATTTATTCCGGCTCCCACCCTTACCCGAGGCGGATTTTCGTCAATATATTCAAAAGACTTATCTTGATACTGAATAACAACACCATCTAAATAACCGTCGGAAAAAAGAATATTAGTAAGTTTACCAACAAATAGGTATTTTTCTTTTTTTAGAAATTCTTTTAGTACTAATAGAGAATTTTTATCTTTTATTTTAAGAAAATATTTAATTTTTCCTCCAATACCAATGGAAGAAATTTTTGATAAAGGAAAATCTTTTTTAAATATTAATCCTTTTATTTCTTCAAAAATTTTTCGCATAACTCTTTAATATTCCCAGCACCTAAAGTTATTACCACATCGTCTTTTTGAACTTTTTGGGTTATTAAGTTGAAAATTTCTTCAAAAGTTTCCCGATAATAAATTTCTTTATCTTTTTCCTTAGAAATTACTGCCTCATAAATCAATTTTCCAGTTACTCCTGGTATCGGTGCTTCGTTTGCTGGGTAAATCTCAGTAATCACCGTAATATCGGCTTCCCTAAAAGCTTCGCCGAAACTTTCCCAAAGATAAAACGTCCGAGTATAACGGTGGGGCTGAAAAATGGCGATAATTCGATTAGTGGGATATCTTTGTCTCAAGGCTTTTAAAGTCATCTTTATCTCCGTGGGATGATGAGCATAATCATCATAAAAAATTACCCCGTTTTTTTCACCTTTTTTTTCCAACCGTCTTTCAATCCCTTCAAAACTTTCCAAGCTTTTTTTTATTTTCGTTTTTTTTATACCTAATTCACTAGCGACCACAACCGCAGCGGTAGCATTAAAAACATTATGAATTCCTAACAAAGGAATTTTAATCGAAATCCATTTCTCATTTCCCTTAAAAATTTCAAAAGAAGAAAAATCTTTATGTAATTTAATATTTTTAATTTGATAATCGGCTTCGTTAGAAAAACCAAAACTCAAAACTCTTCTTTTTATTAAATTTTTTATTTCTTTTAAATTGCTATCATCTTCATTAATTACGCAAAAGCCAAAAAAAGGAACTTTATTTAAAAATTCTAAAAAGGCATTTTTTAAAGAAGTGAGATCACCATAATGATCTAAATGTTCCGGTTCAATATTGGTAACCACGGCGATCGTTGGAAAAAGCATTAGAAAACTCTTATCAGATTCATCAGCCTCACATACTAAATAATCGCCTTTTCCCAGTTTAGCACCACTATTCATACCCAATATTCGACCACCAATAATTACTGTGGGGTCTTTTTTAGCCAGCTCTAAGATGTGAGCAATCAAAGAAGTAGTGGTGGTTTTTCCGTGGGTGCCAGAAACCGCAATTGAATATTTTATTCTCATCAATTCTCCCAACATTTCCGCGCGCGGAATTACCGGAATCCCTAAATTCTTAGCGTAAACCAATTCCGGATTGGAAGGCGGAATAGCCGAAGAATAGATTACGACATCGACATTTTTTATATTTTTTTCGCTATGTTCATAATATACCTTTATTCCTTTTTCCTTAAGAAATTCCGTTAATGCCGTTTTATTAATATCGGAACCAGAAATTTCAAAGCCTAAATTCTTTAAAACCAAAGCCAAACCAGACATTCCGCTACCCCCAATACCAATTAGATGAATTTTTTTTATCTGCCATCTTTTTTTAACAAAAGTTAAACCACCTTTTTTCATTTTTTTATTTTTTCTATAATATATCTGGCAATTAAGGGAGCACTTTCTTTAGTAGCTAACCTTTTCATCCTTTCTTTTATTCTCTCTCTTAATTCTTTATTTTCCAAAAGTAAAGTAAATACTTCTTTAAGGTTGGGAAATTTTTCTTCTTTTAAAAAATAGAGGCCAGCTTTTTTGCTTAGATATTCCGCATTCTTTTGTTGGTGATTATCTTTGGCTAAAGGATAAGGAATTAAAATTGCCGGAATATGGAAACACAGAATTTCGGAAAGAGTAAGGCCACCGCAACGAGTTATTACGATTTTTGTTTTTTTAAAATATTGGTGAATATCAGGCTGAAAATCGAAAACCTTAACATTTTTTAATTTTTTATTCTCAATTATTTTTTTCGCAAATGCCTCTTCTTTTCCGGCTTGAATTAAAAAATATTCTTGAGGAAATTCTTCGGCCAAAGCCAAACCCATTTCTACTAACTTTTTGGCTCCTAAACTTCCCCCTAAAATCAAACAATATTTTTCTTCTTTTTCTTTCAAACTTTCTTCAACTATTTCTCTTCGTAAAGGATTTCCGGTATATAAAAATTTAGATTTTGGCAGCGAAGAGCTATTAAAAATAGGAAAACCTAAAAAAATCTTTTTTGCAAAAATTGAAAAATATTTAACCGTCCTGCCTAAAATTGTATTCTCTTCTAAAAGATATATTGGCTTGGAGAAAATTTTAGCCATAATAATTGGTAAAATACAAGAGTAATTTCCAGTAGCGATTAAAGCCTTGGGATTAAAATGCCAATAAAGATAGAATAATTTTAATAGATTATATCCCAAGCTCCAAAAGAAAAACAAAGTTTCTTTTATTCCTTTGCCAAAAGGATGGTAAATCGGTAAAAGGAAATAAGAAAAATTATATTTTTTATATAAGTTTTCTTCTAAACCACCTTTTTTCCCTAAAAATATACAATTGAAACCTAATTTTCTTAACTCTTCGGCAATACTAATACCCGGCATTATGTGTCCTCCAGTTATGGCAGCATTGATAAAAATATTACCTTTAAAACTCATAAGGAAACTTTTTCTCCTGAGAAATATTTAACATTACTCCACTAGCAAAAAGATTACTTATTAAAGCACTGCCCCCGTAAGAAATAAAAGGTAAAGGTTGCCCGGTTACTGGAATAAGGGCAAATGCCGAAAAAATGTGAATGGAAATATAAAAAGAAAGCATAAAAGTAAAACCAACGGCAAATAATTTTCCAAAATTACTACCAGCATTTTGCGCAATAGTTAAACCTCGCCATAAAAGAATAAAATAACCCAACCATAAAAATACTATTCGAATAAAACCAAGCTCTTCGGCCATTCCGGAGAAAATAAAATCGGTATGAATTTTGGGTAAAAATTTAAATTTTTGTCGACCACACCCAATTCCTTTGCCAAATAACCCCCCAGAACCAATAGCGAGTTGAGAATGATATTGCTGGTAAGTTTTTCCTTCTTTAAATTTTTTAAACCGTTTTTTAGCATAAGGAAAAATATTTATCACCCCAAAAATTAAAAAAGTAATAATAAAAACATAAGAAAATATAATCCTCGGTTTTACTTCCGCAAAAATAAACATCACCAAAACCGAAGCGAACAATATTACTGCCGTACCAATTGCTGGTTGAAAAAGAACAAAAAAAATCAACAAAATTATAAAAAAGTATTCTCTCCGAAATTTATTAAATTCTTTTTCTTCTTTCACTTTCGCTAAAAAATCGGCAACATAAAAAAGTAAAAATATCTTACAAAATTCTTGAGGTTGAAATTTCAAAAAGAGTAAAGAAAATTGTCTAATAGTATTAGAGAAAAGAAAAGTCAAAAAAAGAGTCAAAAAAAGAGAAATCAAAGCTAGAAAATACAAAATTTTTGCTCGTCTACCGCTCCAAAATTCGTAAGGTATAAGAACGCCAATTAAAAAAGCAATAATCCCTAAAATTACTCGGAAAAGGTGCCTTTGGAAATAAACTGGACCTTCAATCATGGTAAAGGAATAAATTGCTAAAAGCGAAAAGGCTGTAAGCAAAGAAATTATCTCTAAAAAAACTAAATCAAACTTCGCTTTTTTCAATTTCATATACTACTTCTTTAAATTTCTCCCCTCTTTCCATAAAATCTTGAAAATAATCAAAACTAGCAAAAGCCGGTGAAAAAAGAATAATATCTCCTTTTTGACTAACTTCTTTTGCCTTTATCACCGCTTCTTTCAAACTTTCTGCTAAGGAAAAATTTTTGTAACCGATTGCTAAAAGTTTTTCCTTTAATTTTTCTTTATTCTCGCCAAATAAAATTACATATTTCGCTTTTTCCGAAATTGTCCTCACATAATCTTCCAAAGGTAAATTTTTTTCTTTTCCTCCAGTAATTAAAATTACTTCCTTTTCAAAAGCCAACAAAGATTTTATACCCGCTGTTGGGTTGGTACACATTGAATTATTAATATAGCTGATCCCCCCTTTTTCCATTACTAACTCCAATCGATGAGGCAAACCTTTAAAATTTTTTAATCCGGCTAATAAAACTTCTTCTTTCACGGCTAAAATTTTACTTACTAAAATAGCCGCCAAAATATTCTCTTGATGACATTTTCCAATTAATTGTAATTCTTGAACATTCAAAATTTTCTTAGTAAGATTACCAAAATTGATATAAAATTCTTCTTTTACCTCATCATAATAGGCATTTGCCTTTTTATCATAAGTTGAAAAGGTATAAATAATCGATTTCGGAGTTTCAAAATAAGGATGATCAATAAGAATCTTATTAATTACGCAATAATCTTTTTCGGTTTGATTTTCAAAAATTCTCATTTTTGCTTTGAAATATTCTTCAAAATTTTTATGCCAATCTAAATGGTCATAACTAATATTTATTAGCACACCAATATAGGGTTTAAAGTTTTTTATTCTTGCCAATTGAAAAGAAGAAATTTCTAATACATTGAATTCTTTTTTTTCGCGAACCGCCTCAATAGCTGGTTTTCCTGGGGCCAAATTGCCACCGTAAAAAACCTCTTTATTATCCTTTAATAAAATTTCACCGATTAAACAAGTAGTAGTCGATTTTCCGTTAGTTCCCGTAATTGCAATAATAGTTTTATCTTTTATATAATGATAGACAAATTCAATATCAGAAATCACTTCACAAAAATTGGCCAATGATTGTAAAATTGGATTTTCATTATTAATTCCGGCACTCACGATAACTAATAAATTTTTTACATTTTTCATTTTTATTATTTCTTCTTCTTTCAGCGGGCAAAAGTTTTTATATTTAATAAATTCTTTTACCTTTTCTTCATCTTTATCGTAACCATAAACCATCTCATTATTTTCCAAAAGAAACTGGACGATACCTTTTCCTTGCCTTCCTAAACCTAACACTAAATACCTCATCTTATTTTTAAGCTTGCTAAAGCCATTATCCCTAAAAGGGAACCCATAATCCAAAAACGCACCACAATTTTTTCTTCTTTTTCACCTTTTAATTCATAGTGATGATGTAAAGGTGCCATTAGAAAGATCCTTTTACCCTTTGTTAACCGAAAATAAAGCACTTGTAAAAGAACTGAAAAAAATTCAACAACAAACACCCCGCCAGCAAAAATGAACAACATTTCCTGTTTAGAAGCTAAGGCTAAATAACCTAACATCATTCCCAAAGGTAAAGAGCCAACATCGCCCATGAAAATTTCTGCCGGATGAGCATTAAACCAGAGAAAACCCAAACAAGCTCCCATAAGAATTAAAGCAAATATACTTAATTCACCAATTTCTTTAATATAAAGTAAATTAAGATAATTGGCAATTTTAAAATTGCCACCACAATAAGCAAGTACTCCATACACACCGCTAGAAATAGCAATAAGTCCAGAAGCTAAACCATCTAATCCATCCGTAAAATTTACCGCATTACTTACGATAATTATGAAAATAAAAGCAACTATTGGATAAAACCATTTAAAATTAATAATAATGTTTTTGAAAAAAAGAACTTGGGTTATTCCCCGTAATTCTTTATTTTCTGCCCAAAAATAAAGGAAAATTATTAAAAAAATAGCTATTAGGCTTTCCAAAATAAGTTTAGTTTTAATAGCCATTCCTTTTTTTCTTTTAATCTTGTAATAATCATCAAAAAATCCTAAAATAGCAAAAGCAACGAAAGATAAAATACCTAATATTATGTAACGATTAGTAAGATCCGCAAAAAGTAAAAAAGAAATCAAACTTGAAAAAACAATCAAAATTCCTCCCATTGTCGGAACACTTTTTTTTAAATGATTTTGGGGCATAAAATTTTTTACTGGTTGAATAAAATTTTTCTTTTTTATAAAAGAAATTGTCTTTCTCCCTAATAATAAAACTAAAATAATTGTTAAGGCACCACCGCAAAAAGCTCGAAAAGTAATATAACGAAAGAGATTAAAACCTATCCAAACATCTTTCAAAGGAGCTAAAATTAAATATAACATTTCTTAAAAGCTTTCATAAGTTCTTCTTTATCGTTAAAATATAATACTTCTTCCCCAATAATTTGGTAATCTTCGTGCCCTTTACCAGCAATAAGCAAGGTATCTCCCCTTTCTGCTAAAGAAACGGCTTTTTGGATTGCTTTTTTTCTATCAGGTTCTATTAAAACTTCTTTATTCACACCTTTAAGAATATCGCGCAAAATATCTTCAAACCTTTCTCTTCTACTATTGTCTTGCGTAATAATAACAATATCGGCTAATTGGCAAGCTATTTCTCCCATTAAAGGTCGCTTTTCTTTATCTCGCTCTCCTCCACAACCAAAAACTAATATTAACTTTTTACTAAAAGGCCTTAATGTTCTAAGAACGGCTGCTAAACTTTCTGGAGTATGGGCAAAATCAATATAAGCATTTATTCCCAAATCATTGGTTACTTTCTCCAATCTTCCCGGAACACCGCTGAATTGAGCAATTTTAGCTAAAATCTCTTCTTCATCTAAACCCAAAATTTTAGTTACACAAAAACTTAATAAAATATTATACAAATTATGCTCGCCGAAAATTTTTGTCCAACCTTTAACTAATTTATTTTTGCCTTCTATTTTAATAACAAACTCCATTCCACCTAAATTTATCTGGGTAATTTTACCATTTATATCGGCGGAAGAAGAATGGATGCCATAAGTAAGAAGATTTATGTTTCTTTTCTTTAATTCTTTTATTAATTCTTGACCAAATTGGTCATCAGCATTAATTACCGCCCAACCATCTTTTTTTAAATAATCAAATATTTTTTTCTTACTTTTTTTGTAATCTTCGATATTTTTATGAAAATCTAAATGGTCATGTCCTAAGTTTGTAAAACCGGCAAGCTTAAACTCTAATCCGTAAACTCGTTCCAAAGCCAATGCGTGGGAGGAAACTTCCATTACGCAGTATTTAATTTTTCTTTTAGCAAGTTTATTAAGCAGAGCACAAATAAATTCGCTTTCCGGAGTAGTATTTAAAGCTTTTAGCCAATTTTCGCCATCAAAATGTTTAATTGTCCCGATTAATCCGGCTGGAATATTGGACGAGTCTAAAATGTGTTTAATTAAATAGGTTGTGGTAGTTTTGCCTTGGGTTCCGGTAATACCAATTAAAAAAGGTATTTCGTCCCCAGAACAATAAAATTTTTTACAAATTAAAGCATAAGTTTTTCTTATTTCTAAAGTATAAAGATAAGTAAAATTGTTATTTTCGGCTATGTCTTTTTTTCGTTCGTAAGGTAATAAAAATGCTATTGCCCCATTATTAATTGCCTCGGCTAAATAAAAGAAACCGTCGCTTTTAAAACCAGGTATAGCCGCAAAAAGATAATTCTTTTTTACTGCTTTGGAAAAGGAAGTAACACCTTCAATTGTTATATCTTTTTTACCCACAATTTCTAAATTGTTTATTTCTTTAATTAAATCTAATAACTTCACCATTGGCTACTTTAGTTAAAGTATTATTACCATAATTACTATAATAAAGTTTAAAAGCAATGTTTCTAAAAATTGGGCAAACACCTTCCGAAGCGAAGCGACTTTTTTGAGGCTCGTCTAAAAGAATAGCAATTAAATATTTCGGTTTTTCTTCAGGGAAAAAACCAACAAAAGAAATTGTTGATTTTTTAGAAGAATAGCAACCCAATTGGTTATCAAACTTTTGGGCGGTACCGGTTTTACCACAGATTTTAATATTCTCAGAAAAATTAGCCAATTTTCCTGTTCCTTTTAAACACACATTATGCAAAATTTCTTTAATCATAAGAACATTTTTTTCATCAATAATTTTTTCTAAAGTTTCTGGTTTAAACACTTTTTCACCAATTTTTTTGATTAGTATCGGCTTAACATAATAACCATTTTGCGCAATCACTAAATAAGCCAATGCAATTTGCAACAAACTCGCTCTAATTCCCTGGCCAAAAGTATTATTACACAAATCAATATCAGAAATATTTTTGTTTTTAAAATAAGGAATAAATCCTTTAGCCTCGTTAGAAATCCCAATATCTATTTTTTCTCCAAACCGAAATTTTTTAACCATTTTATAAAATTCTTCTTTTCCTAATCGCAATACTAATTGGGAAACACCGATATTAGAAGAATAAATAAAAATATCATAAAAATCAATAATTCCCAGTTTCTTTTTCTCAGCGTCATAAATTCTTTTTTTACCGATTTGCAAATAACCGGTTCGCAAATCGTATTGTTCTCTTAAAAAAATTTCTTTTTGCGACGATTCTAAAATAGCCGCGAGAATCACTAATTTAAAAATTGAACCAGGCTCAAATTCTTCGCAAATGCTGGCTGGGGTTAAATAGAAAAAATTAGGATTAGTATCGGGATAATCTACTACCGACAAAATTTCTAAACTCTCACAGTCAATAATTATACAACTTCCGCGTTTCGCATTTTCCTTTTCGACTGCTTTTTTTAATTCTTCATACACCATTCTTTGGATATCTAAATCAATAGTTAAAAAAATATTTTCCCCATTTATCGGCTCAACTTTGGGATAATTAGGATAAGGATAAAGGTTCGCACAAGCATCTTTCTGTAAATACCAATAACCTTCTTTTCCTTTTAAAAGATTATCAAACTTTTTTTCAATTCCCCAGAGACCAATATTTTGACTATTTATCCTTCCTAATAAATTGCTAACTTCTTTAAACGGATATAATCTATAAAAATTTTCCTTTAGCACTAAAGCATTTTTTAAGCCCTTTTTATTTATTTCTTTTTCCAATATTTTTCCCTGAGAATAATCAAGATTTTTAGTAAAATAAAAAAAACGATCTTTTTTCAATAATTTATAAATGGCTTCAAAAGAATACTGAGGGAAGACTTTTAAAAATAAAGAACAGGCTTTACCTTTTTGTTCCTCATTTAAATAGGAAGGATGCACCTCTAACTCGAAAATAGGCACACTCGTAGCCAAAACTCGGGCTTTCTTATCGAAAATTTCTCCTCTTTTAGGTAAAAGGACGATTTTTTTTAAATGATAGGTAGTCGCTATCAAGTTATATTTTCGATGTTCCAAAATTTGATATTTTATTAATAAACCGAGAATAAATAAAAAAACCAAAGAAAAATAAAGGCGGGCAATTTTAAATTTCCAATAATCATTCCTTACCATTTTCTTTTTTCGCAACCACCGGTTCGGGTAATTCTTCCAAGACTTCGTTAACAATTTCGGTAGAAAAAGTATTAGCTAATTTCATTTCCAAGCTGTCGTAAAGTAAAGAATAAACAAAAGTAGATAAACTATCCAAAAGAATCTCCTCTTTTTTTATTTTAATTACTAACATATTTTTCTTTTCTTCCAAATTGGTAATCTTGTTCATCAGCTTGAAGTTTTTATATACTAAAATCAGTTGGAAAAAGCCAAAAAGAAAAATGATAGAAAAAAGCAAATTAATTTTTTTCATATTTAAGAAAAACCCTAAGTTTTCCACTGCGGGCACTCGGATTATTTTCAATTTCTAAAAGGGAAGGAGTTATTGGTTTGGGCGTTAAAACCACTCCCCGATTTTCTTCTTTCCACATTTTAAAATACTGCTTAACAATTTTATCTTCCAAGGAATGATAAGAAATAACCGCTAATCTCCCGCCATCATTTAAAAGCCCAAAGGCTTCTTTTAAACCTATTTTTAAATTTTCCAATTCATCATTAGTAGCGATCCGTAAGGCCTGAAAAATTTGCGGGATGCTTTCTTTTCCTCCGCAAGAAATGATTATTTTTTTTAAATCGTAAGTAGTAACTATTTCTTTTTTCTTATAAAAAATTTTGGTAGCGATTTGAGCTGCCCGGCGATCTTCGCTAAATTCTTTGAGAATTTTTTTTAATTTCTTTAAATTCGCTTTGTTAATAATATCTAAAGCTGTTACCTTCCTTCTTATCTGATCAAAACGCATATCAATTTTACCTTCCACTGTAAAAGAAAAACCTCGTTTTGAGCTTTTAGCTTGGTAATAAGAGATTCCCAAATCAAACAAAATTCGGCTGGGTCTTCTTGGAAAATGTTCCGCTTCGAATAATCTTTTTATGTTTACATAATTATCCCAATAAATAAAAAGATTGTCAAAATTAAATTTTTTTTTCTTTTCTTCTAAATAAGTAATTGCTTCTCTGTCAACATCTATTCCAACAAAAATCGTCTCATAAAAATTTTGAGGAAAGTTTTTTTGGTAATAATTAATTAAAGAAAACAAATGACCACCACCACCAGCAGTAGCATCCACAAAAATTTGGGGAGTTTCTTTTTTCTTTTCGCCAATTACTTTTTTTTGGGGAAAATATTTATTTATTACTTGCTGAGGAGGAAGAAAGAAAAAATCAATTAATTCCTTTAACATTACTGGCGGATGAAAAATTTCGTTAACGAATCTTTCCATTTTCGTATAATTTTTTAATAAAATTTTCGTAATTACTTTCACCGTAGATCTTTATTTCCTTATATTTTTCTTCATTGCAAATCACAAAATAATAAACCGCGCCGAAAATTACCGCTACTTTCGATAAATTTGCCCACTTTCTTAAATCCTCGGACAAAAGAATTCGCCCTTGATTATCAATAGCGGTTTCAAAAGTATTTAAACTGAGCCACCAAAGAATTTTTCGTTCACTTTCTTCGTAAGAAGAAAAGAAAGGCAGGATGTGGTTCCGAAATCTTTCCCATTCAGGGGTGGGATAACAAAAGATTGTTTTACTGAGGCCTGGGCTTATAAATAGTCTATCCCTTGATTCTTGTGGAAGGGCTAAACGGAAAGATAACGGAACCGCAATCCTGCCTTTCTCATCTATATTGTGAAAATACACTCCAGTAAAATTATAAATCTTTTTATCTCCATTTAAATTTATTTTTTCACCATTAATATTTATTTTTTCACCATCCATCACCACAAATATAATAAAAACCAACTGAAAAGTCAAGCCTTTTTTTATTTTTAATTCTATTTTTTAAGTTATTGAAATTATATAACTTACAATTTATTAAAAAATTTTATTTTAAAAATATTTTTTAAATTTTAATGAAGGTAAATTTTTTATTAAATGATGTATGATTATTTTTATCCTTAAGGCTTTAATAAAGTTCTAAAGAAAATTTTATATCATTGAAATTAAAACGAAGTTTAGTAATATTTATTATATAACATTTAAAATTTATGAACGCTTATAAGAAAGCAATAGTTTTTTTGTCAAGTTTAATAAATTACGAACGGAAAAAGGCAAATTATAATGACTTTAAATTAATTCGCTTTCTCAATTTTCTCTCTGAAATTGACAATCCTCATCTTTCTTTGAAGAATCCGATTTTAATTGCCGGAACAAAAGGGAAAGGTTCCACGGCTAATTTATTAGCTACTTGTTTAAAAGAATGTGGTTATAAAGTTGGCCTCTACACTTCGCCTCATTTAATTACTTTTCGCGAAAGAATTATGTTTCAAAATCAGTTAATTGAAAAAAATGAATTTACTGAATTAACTTTTTACTTAAAAAAAATGATAATAAAACATAAATTAACTTTCTTTGAAGCCTTGACGGGTATTGCCTTTTTATATTTTGTGAAAAAACAACCTGATTTTACTGTTTTAGAAGTAGGTTTGGGGGGACGATTAGATGCTACTAATGTTGTTAAGCCGATCATTTCAATAATCTGTCGAATTGATTATGACCATACCGAAATTTTGGGAAATACTTTAGCAAAGATTGCCTACGAAAAAGCGGGAATTATCCACCCCCAAACACCTTTAATAACTTTTAAGCAAAAAAAATCGGTGGACCAAGTTTTTAGAAAAGTATGTTTAGAAAGAGACACTAAAATTTTTTATAGTGATGACTTTTTTTCTTTTCAATTAATTGAAATTTCACCTCAGGGTACTACTTTTCGGGTTAAATTTTTGAAAAATTCCTTTGAAAACAATTTAAAAGAAGATATCCTCCATACAAATTTAATTGGCGAATTTCAGAAGGAAAATATTGGTTTAACTTTTACTGCTCTTCATTTTCTTCAGAAGGATTATAAATTGATTAACTATGCTCATATCAAAAAAGCGTTAGCCCATATACCTCTTTTAGGTAGAATTTCTTATGTTCCTTATAACAGTGGATTTCTTATTGTTGATGCGGCGCACAATCCGATTTCAATAAAATGTCTTAAGGAAACTTTAAAAAAAATGAATCACGTTAAAAAATATTATTTTCTTTTTGGTGTTTCTAAAGACAAAAATATTTACAAAATGTTAAAAATTCTAAAACCAATCACAAAAGAAATTGTGCTAACTAAAGCAAAAACCAAAAGAGCTGCTTCTTTAAAATTGCTAAAAAAAATTGCTAAAACTTTAAAAATAAATCACCGAACTTTTTGCCTCCCAAAAAAGGCTTTTCGTTATATTTTTAAAAAAGCTAATAAAGAAAAAAATTTAGTTGTCGTAACTGGCTCTTTTTACCTCGCCGGGGAGGTTTTACGGTTGATTAACCATTCTGATAAATGAACGGTACCCTTTATTTAGTAGCCACACCGATAGGTAATTTAAAAGACATTACTTTGCGAGCTTTGGAAATCTTGAAAGAGGTATCCGCGATAATTTGTGAAGATACCCGGCGAACAAGAATATTACTTAATCATTATCAAATTAGAAAGCCATTAATTACCTATAATGAACATAACAAATTTATACAAACTCCTAAGATTATTGAAATGTTAAAAAAAGGAGAAAGTTTGGCTTTAGTTTCTGATGCGGGTACACCAGTAATTTCTGATCCGGGTTATTATTTAGTAAGAGAAGCAATAAAAGAAGGAATAAAAGTAAGTCCGGTTCCGGGGCCAGCGGCAATGATTGCGGGTTTAATCATCTCCGGCTTGCCTTCGGACCGTTTTGTGTTTGAAGGTTTTTTACCTAAAAGAGAAGGTAAAAAGAGAAAACGGTTACTCAATTTAATTAACGAAGAAAAAACAATAATTTTTTACGAATCACCCTATCGAATAATGCGAACTTTAAAAACTTTTTTAGAAATTTTTGGTGATCGGGAAATTGCCCTTTGTCGAGAACTTACTAAAAAATTCGAAGAAGTACTGCGAGGAAAGATAAGTGAAATAATCGAAATTTTAAATAAAAAATTGGAAAAAGAAAAAAGAATAAAAGGGGAAATTGTAATTGTGATGAAAGGAAAAGAAGAATGAAAGAAGAAACCAAAAGAAAATTTTTAAAAAATCTTAATTTTCTTATTAAAATATTTATCTTTTTAAAAATTTCTCCCACTTTTATTACTTTGAGCAGTTTATTTTTTTCAATTATTGCTTATTATTTTTATTTTCAAGGAAAATTTTTTGTTGCCGGCATTTTCTTAATATTAATTGCTTTAGCTGATACGATTGATGGGGAACTGGCACGCCAAAGGGAGATGGTTAGTAAAAAAGGAGCTTTTTTAGATTCGGTAATAGATCGGGTAAGCGAATTTTTTATTTTTTTAGGAATCTTTTTATATTATTACAAAAATAATTTAGCGGTAATTTATCCCTTTTTGGCATTAATTACCTCATTCTTGGTGAGCTATGTTCGAGCACGAGCTGAAGGAACAGGTATCGAATGTAAAATTGGAATATTTGAAAGACCAATAAGAATGATATTATTAATTATCGGTTCATTATTTTTAAAAAAATATTTTATTTACCTTTTAATACTTTTAATTATTGGTAATTTTCTTACTTTCCTTCAAAGAGTTTTTTATTCGCTTAAAAAGTTATGAAAGAAAGAGTAATTTTAGTAGCATTAGTAAAAAATAACCGAGAAAGATATAAAAAAATTGCTGATTTAGAAGAACTAAAGGCTCTAACTGAAACTGCTGGTGGCGAAGTAATCGGTAGTTTCATTCAAGTAAAAGAAAATCCATCGCCAAGAACTTTGTTAGGAAAAGGTAAAATTAAAGAATTAAAAGAGATTTGTGAAAAATATCACATTGATTTATTAATTTTTGATAACCAATTAACCCCCTCTCAAGTAAGAAACATTGAGCAAGAAACAAATGTCCGCACTATTGATCGTCGAGCATTAATCTTAGATATTTTTGCTCGTCACGCCAAAACAACCGAAGCGATGCTGCAAGTGGAACTTGCCCAGCTTAACTATCAACTGACAATGCTTACCGGTAAAGGCGAGCAACTTTCTCAATTAGGGGGTGGTATCGGTACGCGGGGACCGGGAGAAAAAAAATTAGAAGTTGACAAAAGAAAAATAAGAGAAAGGATTTATTTTTTGAAAAAAAGTTTAGAAAAAATAAAAAAAACAAAGGAATTACAAAGAAGCCAGCGAGAACATTTTTTTAAGATTGCCTTAGCTGGCTACACTAATTCGGGCAAATCTACCCTTTTTAAGGCTTTAACCAAGGAAAACGTTTATATTTCGGAAGAACTTTTTGCTACTTTAGATACCAACACCAAAGCTTTTGAAATTTATCCCAACATCAAAGTTTTAATAACTGATACTGTCGGCTTTATTAAAAATTTGCCACCGCAACTAATTACTGCTTTTCATGCTACTTTAGAAGATATTAAAAGAAGTGATCTTATTATTCATTTAATAGATGCCACTACGGAAAATGTTGAAGAAAAAATTAATATTGTTCAAGAGACTTTAAAAAATCTTGGCTGCGATGAAGAAAAAATTACCTTGGTATTTAATAAAATTGACCTTCTTTTCGAAAAAACCCAATACCTGCGTCTTAAAAGAAAATATCCCGAAGCCCTTTTTATCTCGGCATTAAAAGGTACCAATTTAGAAAAATTAAAAAATTTTATCCGGAAAAAAATGAAAACTTTTTTAAAAAGAAAAACTTTAAAAATAAAAAAAGAAAAGGGATTTATTTTATCATATATATACCGAAATAGCTACGTAATAGATTTCAAAGAAAACGAAAACGAATATTGGGTAAAAATTCTTGCTTATCCCCAATTTATTTATTCTCTTTCTTCCCAAATTTAATTTTCAATATTTTGTATTGATAAATTTTTAACACAATATATAGTTTAAATTTTTTATTTGACTTTTCAACATTTTGTATTATAATATATTAAAATACAATATATTGATATGAAATGTCCTAATTGTGGAGTAGATAACGATAGAGTAATCGATTCTCGCCAGGTATTAGAAGGTGAGGCAATAAGAAGAAGGCGAGAATGTCTTTATTGCGGTTTTCGTTTTACTACTTTTGAATATATCGAACAGATACCTTTAATGGTAATTAAATCTGATGGTCGGCGGGAACCCTATAACCGAGAAAAAATTATAAAAGGAATTGTCCTTGCTTGCCGAAAAAGAAATATCTCCCAGGAAAAAATTAACGAAATCGTAAATGCTATTGAAAAAGAAATGATTGAAAAAAACCTTTTAGAAGTAGAATCAAAATATCTCGGAGAAAAAGTTTTGGAACATTTAAGAAAAATTGATGAAGTCGCTTATGTTCGTTTCGCTTCGGTTTATAAAAATTTTCAAAGTATTGATGAGTTTATTTCCGAAATTAAAAAAATTAAAAAGGAGGAAAATGATGAAAGTAAAAAATGATAATATTTTATTAGTGGAAAAAAATGATAAAAGGAAAGAAATCTTTTCTTTTAATAAATTGTTTTTTAGCATTTATAATGCTGCCCAAGAGATTGGTTACTCCGACAAAGAACTTTTTAAAAAACTAACTAAAGAAGTTGTTGAGCTCTTAGAAAGAGAAAACAACGATCATTTAATCACCACGGAAATGATAAGGAAAGCGGTCGAGAAAGTGTTAAGTTATTATTCTTATGATGACATTTTAAAGGTTTATAATGATTATCAGCGACGAAAAATGTTTATAAAAGAAACTACTCAAAAAAAACTACCCTTTACCTCGGAAGTTAAAGAAGCTACTGACTTTGCTCTCTTCGTACAAACTTCTTTAGAAAAAATAGAAAAATGGGATAAGAACAAAATTATTAATGCTTTGGTGCGCGAAACTTCCTTAAATGAAGAAGTTGCTGAAGAAATTGCTCAGGAAGTAGAAGATTTCATCAAAAAAGCTCAGCCAAAAATTATTACCACCAGTCTAATCAGGGAGTTAGTAAATACTAAACTGATTGAGCGGGGACTGTATGAAATAAGAAAAAAACATCAAAGATTAGGAATTCCTTTATATGATGTCGAAAAAATTTTATTCTATCGAAACAAAGAAAACGCTAACACTCCCCATTGTCCCGAAGGAACTAATCTCACATTAGCGGAAGCAATCAACAAACAATATGCCTTAGAAGTAGTTTATAGTGAAGATGTGGCTAATAGCCATATTTATGGCGATATTCACATCCATGATTTAGGCTTTATCAATCGACCTTATTGTTCGGGACAATCTATTGAATATGTAAAAAAATTTGGTCTTTCCTTACCTGGGGCATTATCTATTGCTAAACCAGCAAAACATCCAGAAACTTTACTTGCCCACATGGTAAAATTTTCGGCAGCCTTACAAGGACATTTTGCTGGTGCTATTGGTTGGGACGCTGTCAACATCTTTTTCGCACCTTTTTTAGTAGGGATGTCGGATAAAGACCTCTATCAATTGGCTCAGATGCTTATTTTTGAATATTCGCAACAAAATGTTGCCCGTGGTGGTCAAGCAATTTTTTCCGATTTAAATTTATATTGGGAGATACCCGCTCATTTTGAAAACACACCGGCAATTGGTCCCGGGGGTGAGTACACCGGAAAGTATTATAAAGATTATTTAAAAGAAGCCCAAAGGTTTTTAAAAGCAATTTTTTATGTTTATTTAGAAGGTGACGGCAGCAACCGCCCTTTCTTTTTCCCCAAACCTTTGGTTCACATAACGGAAAGATTTTTCCAAACCGAAGGTTATAAAGAATTTTTAGACTTTATTTCGGAAGTGGCCAGTGAAAAAGGTAATACTTATTTTGTTTTTGACCGCGGAGGAACAGCCAAAGTTTCCGAATGTTGCCGATTAGCATTCAAATTGGACGAAAATGATTTAAGAGATGCTCAACAACCTTGGAAGATGCGTTACTGTGCTTTACAAAATGTAACTTTAAATCTTCCGCGAATTGCCTATCTAAGCGAACATAATAACGAAAAACTTTTTACAAAAATTGAAGAATTCTTTAAATTAGCGATAAAAGCCCATCTCCAAAAGAAGAAATTTTTAGAAAATTTATTAAAATTAAAAGACGAAGGCCCATTGGCATTATTAGCAATGGAAAGAGATGGCGAACCTTATTTAAGAATGCACCGCGTTACTTATCTTATCGGTATTCTCGGATTGAACGAAATGATTCAATATCACTTGGGAAAAGAATTACACGAAGATGATGAGGCTTTTAAGTTTGGTTTGAAAGTAATTGCCTTCCTCAAATTTCTTTGTGACAAATATTCTAAAGTTTATAATATGCGTTTTGTGTTAGAACAGACACCCGCCGAAAGTTGCGCTTATCGATTAGCCAAATTAGATTTAGAATATTATTATGAAAAAGCAAAAAATATTGTTAAAGGTAGTATTTCTAAAGATAGTGTTTATTACACCAATTCAACTTATTTAAACATCAGTCTGCCGATTTCTCCCATAGAAAGAGTATATAAAGAAGGGAAATTTCACGACCTAATTGAAGCTGGCGCTTTAACCCATATTTGGTTAGCGGATACCAAACCAAGCAAAGAGAGTATTGCTAATTTTGTTATAAAAACCTTTTACCACACCCGAAATGCTCAAATTACTTTTTCGCCAGAATTTACAACTTGTAATACTTGTTTAAAAACTATTCGGGGCTTAAAACAGATATGTCCTTATTGTCAATCAAAAAATGTTGACCACATTACTCGGGTAACCGGTTATTTCTCAAGAGTATCTGCTTGGAATAAAGGCAAAAAGCAAGAATTAAAAGATCGTTATAAGGGAATGGCTATTATTTAAATAGCGAATATCGTAATATAAAACCTAAGAAAACAATTGATACCATTGACATCAGTTTAATTAGAATATTTAACGAAGGACCAGCAGCATCTTTAAAAGGGTCACCAACGGTATCACCAACCACGGCCGCTTTGTGAGCCAGGGAACCTTTGCCGCCAAGGTTTCCTTTTTCAATATATTTTTTTGCGTTATCCCAAGCAGCTCCGGAATTAGCCATCATTACGGCGCAAACAAAACCAGAAGTTAAGGCACCTACCAAAAGCCCACTCACTCCTTCTACTCCTAAAAATATACCACTAACAATTGGAGCAATAATTGCTAAAAGAGCCGGCAAAATCATTTCTTTTTGGGCAGCTTTGGTACAAATGTAAACAGCCCGACCATATTCTGGTTTGGCCTTTCCCTCTAAAAGTCCAACGATTTCTTTAAATTGTCTTCTCACCTCTTCCACAATTTTTTGAGCTGTTTTCCCAACGGCTTTCATAATAAGGGAAGCAAAAGCATAAGGCAACATCGCACCGATAAATATTCCCGTAATTAATCTTGGATTTAAAATAAATAAGTCTAATACTTTTTTACCACCGCTCACAATTCTTACTTCATCACGATAAGAAGCAATTAAGGCGAGGGCCGTCAAAGCGGCTGAGCCGATAGCAAATCCCTTTCCAGTAGCCGCAGTAGTATTTCCTAAAGCATCTAAAGCATCGGTCCTTTCGCGCACATAAGATGCTTGATTAGACATCTGGGCGTTGCCACCAGCATTATCCGCTACGGGACCGTAGGCATCGCTAGCTAAAGTAATGCCTAAGGTTGAAAGCATTCCGACAGCAGAAATTCCAATTCCATAAAGACCTAAAAAAGAATTGGTAAAACCACCCGCCAAAAAGAAACTACACATCACCGCTGTACTAACAATGAACACCACTGGTAAAGTAGAAAGCATACCTACAGAAATTCCTTCAATGATCACTGTGGCTGACGAAGCCGTGGCGGCGTGGGCTAAACTGCGGGTTGGCAAATAAGCATCGGAAGTAAAAAATTCAGTAAAAAAGCCAATGCCAATTCCTGCTAAAAGACCGGCAAGAATTGCCCAATAGATGTTAATATATTCCTTACCAAGGATAGCTTTCACTACAAAAAAACCAAATAGGGCCACTAAAAAAGCAGTTAAATAAATTCCTCTCCTCAAAGCAGCGAGTAAAACCGCTTGACTTGCTTTTTCTTTTGCTCGGACAAAAAAATAGCCAATAATGGAAGCGATTGTTCCGATACCAGCAATTACTAACGGCAAAAGAACGCCATTTTCTTTTAATCCAGCAGCACAAGAAAGCGCCATTGTCGCCACAATTGAACCGACATAGGATTCGTATAAGTCGGCTCCCATTCCCGCAATATCACCAACATTATCACCGACATTATCGGCAATTACTGCTGGATTCCTTGGATCATCTTCCGGAATGCCAACTTCTACTTTACCTACTAAATCAGCACCAACATCGGCAGCTTTAGTATAAATACCGCCACCCACCCTCGCAAAAAGTGCTTGGGAAGAAGCACCAATGCCAAAACCTAACATCGTAGAAGTTATCTTCTCCATTCGGGCAAACACATCTAAGGAGGAATAAACCTTTGATAATATAAAATACCAAATCGCTAAATCTAATAAGGCTAAGCCTACCACTACTAAACCCATCACCATTCCGGAAGAAAAGGCAATTCTTAATCCGGCATTAAGGGATCTTTTGCAAGCATTGGTAGTTCGGGAAGAAGCCCGGACACCGATTGACATTCCTATAAAGCCAGAAAGTCCGGAAAAAAAACCTCCGGTAATAAAAGCAAAAGGAACAAAGATGGGGAGCATCTTATTTAAAGCCAGATAGATTAAGATAACAAAAAGAATTAAAAAATAAATAGCCACCACTTGGTATTGTCTTTTCAAATAAGCGGTTGCCCCTTCTCTCACTGCTTCCGCAATCCTTCGCATCTCTGGGTCACCTTCGTCTTCTTTAAAGATTTTGAGTATTAAATAAATTACAAATAAAATTGCAATAATTGAACTTACTGGAGCAAAATAATACCAAGTATTCATAGTAAAAATTATAGAAAAAATATTGATTTTTTCAAACAGAATAACTATAATTTTTTACTATGATTCTTTTGTTTTTCTTTATTTCTCTTTTAGAATATCAAGAATCTTCAAATGGTCTTATTCCCCCAACTTTAGAAGGTGGGCGGTTAGAAATTGAAATGGTTGATATAAATTGTGATGGCAATTTAGATTTAATTTCCATCGGTGATCACGGCTCACCTTACATAAACACTGACCAACACGGAATAATGGTGTGGTTTGGCGATGGTAGAGGAAATTGGCAAGTTTATATGAGTGGTAATTTTGGTTATGGTGGCATTGCTTACGGTGATGTTAATAATGATGGTCAGTTAGATGTGGGTTATGGTATGCATCATAATTACTCTTCCGATGATTTCGGCGACCAGTTGATGGAAGTAGCTTTGGGTGACGGAACTGGCCGCAACTGGTTTCCTTGGGATGATAGTTTAGCTACCCACGGGCAAGATTGGGGAATGTTTGGTACTGATTTTGCCGATGTTAACAATGATGGATTTTTGGATATTGGCTCCAATTCTTTTGGGTATGATGATGGTATCCACATTTATTTAAATTTAGGAAACGGAGTTTGGCGAAGGAGTTTTGGTTTTATAGGTGGTAATTCTAATATGGATTTTGTTTTTGGTGATGTCAACAAAGATGGTAATGTGGATTTCGCTTCTGCCCATCAATTTGGTAGTGTCTATTTTGGTGACGGAAATGGTAATTTCTTTTTAGCGCATCGTAATTTACCTTCCCCGGGAAATAGTGGTTATTTAAGTGTGGCTTTAAATGATGTGGATAATGATGGTGGTTGGGATTTAGGGTTCATTAATCCCCAAGGAGGAATTGAAGTTTGGATATTTAATGAAGAAGGCGATAGTTGGGAAAATTTTTCGGGCAATCTTCCCAGAACAGGAAGTTTTCAAAGAGTTCAACTTTTCGATATGAATGTCGATGGCTTTATTGATGTTATTGCTCAAGGCAATGGTGTTTTAAAAGTTTATTTAGGTAATGGTCAAGGAGAATGGCAAGAAGTAGTCACTATTAACACTCCCAGCCCCGGAACCGGCCAAGAATTAAAAGTGGGTGGTGACTGTGACCATAATGGCTATCCGGATATAATTTTAGTAGCCCGGGAAGGTTCTTGGCCAAATTACCGAAATCGGGCAAGATTTTTTAAAGAAACTTCTTTGGCCCAAAGATTGAATATTTATCCCGTTTTTCCTCATGGTTATGAAAGATTTCAGCCCAATGCGGTTAATTTCATAAGGTGGCTTTCGGCGGTTCCTAATCATCCCCAAAATCCCTCTTATGTAAAAATTGAATTTTCCAGCAATGGTCCTAATGGACCTTTTACAGTACTTATTGATTCTTATCCTAATACCGGTTTTTACCAATGGCATATCCCCAATATTATGAGCAATAATTGTTATTTAAAATTAACTTTAATAACCTCTGCCGAAACTATTTCTACCTTAACTCCCCGACCATTTGCTATCGGAATGGCCAGTAATCTTTCCCAAAAGAAAGAACAAAAAATTACTTTTAGAAAAAATAATTTATCAAAAAAGAAAATTTTTGATTTACTGGGTAAAGAAGTAAAACCAAATTTCTTAAAAAAGGGAGTTTATTTTATTAAAGATAAAAATTGCCAAAAATTAGTAATTACTAATTAAATATTGATTTTTAAAAATTTTAAACCTAAAATTATTATCTAAATGATTGAAGAATTTTTTAATATTTTTGGCAATACTTTTCAGTTTGGTTTAATTTATTTTGATAAAGAAGGACGTATTAAGTTTGTCAATAATAATTTTCTTTTTCTCTCTCAATTCCGTCAAGAAGAATTAATTGAAAAAAATTGGCCAGAAATAATAATTGAAGAAGATAAAAGGTGGGTAGAAGAATATTTCCGCGAAAATAAAGAAAAATCTTTCAGCTTAGATTTTCGGATAAAAAGAAATTTTCTGCCGACGCGGGTTTTCTTTTCGCCCGTATTCAAAGATAAAGAATTTTTAGGTTATCTGCTTTCTTTTTTCCCCATTGAAAAAGAAAAAGAATTAGAAAAAGAAATAATTATTTCTACCAATATTTATCACGAAATTATGGAAAACGCCATTGACGGTATCTGTATTTTTAAAGAAAAAAAGCTTATCTTAACAAATCGCCGCTTAGAAGAACTAACTGGTTATACCCAAGAAGAGTTGAAAAATATTGATTTTTTAGAACTGCTTTCGCCAAAAGATAAAAACCAAATTAAAAATATTTTAGACAATCCGGAAAGTGTCCTTTTGCCCTTACATTTTGAAATCCAAATTATTCATAAACAAAAATTTCCCATCGATACGGAATTAAGGATTGTCCCCATTGCTAAAAATGGCGTTCATTCTTTGATTTTTTTCTTTCGGGATATTACCCAATTAAAAGAGTTGGAAAAATTAAAAACCGATTATTTTGCCATGGTTTCTCACGATTTACGAAGTCCCTTGACAACTATTAAAGAAGCGGCAGCTCTTCTTTCGGAAATGGCTAAAGGAAAATTGCCGAAAGAGGGCGAAAGGCTTTTTAATATCATCTTTGAGGAATTATTTCGACTTTTCCATTTAATTGATAATCTAATTGAAGTTTCGCGGTTGGAAACGGGAAAAATAAAGCTTAATTTTCAGCCAACGGAAATCCAACAATTGATTAATAAATCATTAACCAGTTTCCAAATTTTTTATGAGAAAAAAAATCTCCGCATTGAAAAAAAATTTCCCGCTTATCTGCCCAAAGTAGAACTCGACCCTGACCGCTTTTCTTCAGTAATAAATAACCTTCTTGATAACGCCATTAAATACTCGCCGGAAGGTGGTAAAATTACTATTGAAATTCAAAAGCTTGAACCCAATGCCAAAATTATAAAAGAGAAAAAATTAAAATCAGGAATTCCTTATCTTTTAATCCGGATTGCCGATGAAGGACCGGGCATTCCTAAAGAATATCAGGAAAAAATTTTTGAAAAATTTGAAAGGGTGGAGTTAAAACCAGGAGTAAAGGGAATTGGTTTAGGTTTAGCCATTGTTAAAAATATTATCAAACTTCACAAAGGAGAAATTTGGGTAGAAAGTAATGGTTTAAAAGGTAGTACTTTTAATATTTTAATACCATTAACCCAAAAATAATATGGAAAATAAGCATAAAATATTATTGGTAGAAGATGAGGAGAATTTAAGAGAAATTTTAAAATATCAATTGGAAAATGCTGGTTATCAAGTCTATACGGCTGCCGACGGCATGGAGGCTTTAAATCTGGCTCGTAAATATAAAGTGGATTTGATTATTTTAGACCTTATGCTTCCCAAACTTGATGGCTTTACCGTTTGTCGACTTTTAAAATTTAGTGAGCAATATAAAAAAATACCGCTCATTATGATTACGGCGCGAACCAATCCTGAAGATAAAGAACGGGGATTAGGAATGGGTGCGGATTTTTATTTAACAAAACCTTTAAATAAAGAAGAGCTGTTAGAAAAAATTGCTGAACTTTTAAAACCAAAAGAAATACCGCGCGAAGCATAGAATTTTGTTCCGGCTTTCCTGGCTTTTTTTCTTTCTCTCTTCTCTTTTTTCTATGCCCCCTTTATTTTTATACGAAAAAAAAATTCCTTCCAAATTTAAAATAAAATTCCCTTACCAAATTGAAAAACCAGCAATCACCAAAAGGACAACGGGAATTAAAAAATTACTGGTTATTTTAGTATATTTCCCTGATAATCTTTTTCTTTATGAGCAGAGAAATTTTTCTGACCTGCTTTTTAAAGAGAATAACAACTCATTGAGAGATTATTATTATGAAGTCTCCTATGGAAATTTATTAATTACTGGTGAAGCTTATGGCTGGTTTTGTTTGAATAATAATTATAATTATTATGTTGATAGTAATTTTGGTATTTATGGAAATTATCCCCACAATTCTCAAGGTTTGGTGGTTGACCTGATAAAAATTTGTGATGCGGAAATTAACTTTCGTGACTATGATGAAGATAATGATGGTTATGTAGATAATTTAATAATCGTTCATAGTGGTCCAGGAGCGGAAGAAACTCAGAATAGAAATGACCTCTGGTCACACAAATGGGAATTGGCGGACAGGAGTGCGGGCTCGCCGGGACCTTATCTTACTGATGATGGTGTTTATGTTAATCTTTATACTATCCAACCGGAAAGATTTCAAGATGGTAAGTTAATAACCATTGGTGTCTTTGCTCACGAATTTGGACATCTCTTAGGTTTACCCGATTTGTATGATACCGATTATTCTTCTTACGGCTTAGGAATTTTCTGTCTAATGGCCAGTGGTGGTTGGGCAAGAAAAAGTGAAAATGAACCTTACGGCTCTTCTCCCACTCATCTTTCTCTTTGGTGTAAATATCTTTTAGGATGGGTAAATCCTGATTCCTTACAAAAAGGTTATTTAACAGAAAAAAAAGAGATGGCAATCCCTTCCTCCACAATTTTACCTTACGGAATTAGAATATTAGAAAATCCAAATTCCACGGCTGATTGGCTTTTTAACCAAAAAGGAAAGGGTGAATATTTTCTTTTAGAACACCGAAGAAGAATCGGCTTTGACCAATCTTTACCTAATGATGGTTTATTAATCTATCATATCGACGAAGAAAAAAGTAATAACGACGATGAAAAAAATCCTTTGGTTGGTATCTTACAAGGCGACCGCGAGAAAAATTATCTATTAAAAGATTTAGGCACCGCTTACGATTTTTGGCAAAATGACAGTCTGGGAGTAAGCGATTTAACCACACCGTCAACCAATTTTTATGACGGCACTCCGAGCGGGGTAAAAATTTATAATATCAAATATTTAGATAATTTAATTTATTGTGACTTAGAAATTAAACCGTTATTTTTAGGAAAGGTTTATGCCTATCCTAACCCCTTCATTTTTAAAGATAACCCTTACCCTTATTTAATTATCAATTACGAACCAAGCGATACTTTAAAGCTTAAAGATAAATATCCTCCCTTTAAAATAAAAATTTTTACTTTAAATGGCAATTTGGTAAGGGAATTAAAAAAGATACCCGAAGAAATAAAACCCGAAAGACGCAGTGGTTTTTGGGATATGAAAAATAAAAATGGTAAAGAAGTTAGTAGCGGTCTTTATCTTTATCTTATCGAATTAGAAAGCGAAGGGATTATTGAAAGAAAAAAAGGATTCGTTACAATTATCAGATAAAAGGAGTAAAGATGTTTAATTTTAAAGAGAAAAAAATAATCATCACCGGTGCCGGACAAGGTATTGGCAAAGCGATTGCCAAAAAATTTGCGGAATTTGAAGCCTTTATTGCGGTTTGTGATATTAACCAAGAGACGGCTGAACTTACCAAAAAAGAGTTAGAAATTATTGGTGGTCGAAGTTTGGCCTACAAGGTGGATGTGAGTAATTATCAAGAGGTAAACGATATTGTTAAAAAAATCGTTGAAGATTTTTCCGGAATTGATATCCTTATCAACAATGCCGGCATTGTCCGTGATGCTTTACTTATCAAAATGAGTGAAGAAGATTTCCAAAAGGTGATTGATGTTAATTTAAAAGGCACCTTTAATTTTACCAAGGCGGTTCTCCCCTATCTTCTACAAAAGCGTTGGGGAAGAATTGTAAATATCGCTTCCATAATCGGTGAGATGGGAAATATTGGTCAAGCAAATTATGCGGCGGCCAAAGCCGGTATTATTGCTTTTACCAAAAGTGTTGCCAAAGAGGTTGCCAGTAAAAATATTACCGTTAACGCCATCGCCCCTGGTTTTATCGAAACGCCGATGACCGAGAAATTAAGTCCCCAAATCAAAGAGAAATATCTTTCTTTAATACCCTTAAAAAGATTCGGCCTTCCGGAAGAAGTGGCTAATGTCTGTCTTTTTCTCTGTAGTGATTTGGCCAGTTATATTACTGGCCAAGTAATAAGGGTTGATGGTGGGCTTTTGATGTAAAGATTAAGTAGCCGAAACCGCTTTCTTTCCCGGTTTCAGTTTTACTATTTCCCCTTTATATCTTATCCCTTTTCCTTTATAACTATCCGGAGGTTTAATCTTTCTAATATTAGCCGCCACTTGACCAACAAGATATTTATCAATCCCTTTAACCACAATCTCGGTCAAAGGTGTTTTTGGGTCATCAGGATTTGGTGCCTGCCGAACATCAACCGCTATTCCTTTAGGTAGGGGGAAATTTACTGGATGGGAAAAACCAACAAAGAGCTGAAGTCCTTCTTTGGTCTTTTGTGCCCGATATCCTTGACCGCGCAATTCTAATATTTTTTCAAATCCTTTGGTAACACCAATCACCATATTATTTATCAACGACCACATTAATCCCCGAAATTTCTTTGCTTTGGGATTTTTCTCTTTTACCGTGATTTGATTGTTTTCCAAAATAACATCCACTGCCGGATGGATTTTCATATTCAATGTCCCTAAGGGACCAGAAACAAATAGCTCCTCATCTTTTAATTCCACTTTCACTTTTTCCGGAATCACTATTGGTCTTTTACCAACAGGCATAGATAAATTATATTAAAATTTATCTTAAAGTCAACAAACTTATTTATTGACTTATTAAAATTTTAAGTTATATTAAATTAAGAATGGGCAAAATAATTGCTATCGCTAATCAAAAAGGTGGTGTGGGCAAAACGACAACCGCCATCAACCTTTCGGCTGCTTTATCCTTAAGAAAAGAAAAAATTCTTTTGTGCGATATCGACCCGCAAGCCCACGCAACTTTGGGATTAGGCATTGACAAAAAAAATTTAAAATTTTCCGTTTATGACCTGCTTTTAGAAAAAGCTAATATTGACCAAATAATTATTCCTAACATCTTTGAGAACCTTGACTTATTACCCGCTAATATTCATCTCGCTGGCTGCGAAGTTGAACTCCCTTTTATTGAAAATCGGGAATTTTTATTAAAAAACAGTTTAGAAAAGATAAAAGCTAATTATTCTTTTATTATTATTGATTGTCCCCCCTCCTTAGGAATTTTAACAATCAACGGGCTGGTAGCTGGTGATAGCGTTTTAATACCAGTACAACCAGAATATTACGCCTTAGAAGGTATTTCCCGACTTTTAGATACTATCAATCTGGTGAAAAAAAATCTTAATCCTTATTTAAGGATTGAAGGAATTTTAATAACCATGTATCAACCAAGACTTAACTTAACCAAACAGGTAGAAGAAGAATTAAGAAACTTTTTTAAAGAATTAGTCTTCCAAACAGTCATTCCGCGCAGTGTTCGTTTAGCCGAGGCACCCAGTTTTGGGAAGACTATTTTTCAATACGACATAACTTCACTGGGTGCCCAAGCTTATCTCCGATTAGCCAGTGAAATTTTAAACCACGAGGAGAAGAAAAATGAAACATAAAGCTTTAGGAAAAGGGCTTAACGCCCTCATTTCCGAAGAAGCCAAAAAAATTTTAGAAAATGAAGTTATTTATTTAAAGATTGAGGAAATAAAATTAAATCCTTATCAACCAAGAAAATTGATTGATGAAAAAAGTTTAGAAGAATTGGCCAATTCTATTAAAGAAAAAGGAATTTTACAACCTTTAGTGGTGAGAAGAACGCGCGAAGGTTATCAATTAATTATGGGCGAAAGAAGATTGCGGGCAGCAAAATTAGCCGGACTTACCGAAGTGCCAGTAATTGTAAAAAATGTGAGCGAGCCGGAAATGATCGAAATGGCCTTGATTGAAAATTTACACCGCGAAGATTTAAACCCAATAGAAGAAGCCTTGGGTTATAAAAGTTTGATTGAAGAATTTAACTATACCCACGAAAAGATTGCCGAAAAAGTGGGCAAAGAAAGGGCAACCATTACCAATATGTTAAGATTATTAACTTTGCCACCGAAAGTAAGGGATTATTTAGCCAGTGGTTTAATTACCGTTGGGCACGCCAAAATTCTCCTTTCTTTAGCCGACCGCCAGCTCCAAGAGCAATGGGCGGAAAAGATAATCAGTGATGGTCTTTCGGTAAGACAATTGGAAAATAAAATTGCTTCTTTAGAAGAGAAGAAAAGAAAGAGAAGTAAGAAAGAAGAAAAAGACCCCTTTCTCTTAGATTTGGAGGAAAGGCTAAAAGAATATCTGGGAACAAAGGTAACCATTAATAAAAAAGAAGAAGGCGGAAACATCATAATTGAATTCTATTCGGAGGAAGATTTAAACAGAATTATTGACAAGATTATTTAACAACTTGGTCAACAATTGCTTTTAAGGCTTTGATAACTTCTTTATCCAAAGGAGATTTTTCAATCGTTTCTTCCCATTTTAAAATTTTTTTTATTTTATTTTTTCTTTTTAAAGAATGGTATTTCCGAATTTGGTTTAGATAATCTTTCAGTTGAAGTACTTTTATCCCCTTATTAAAAAGCAATTTTTTCGCCTCACTTTCAATTGCCTGCCATTCTTTTTGATATTGCTGGAAACCTTCAACCATCTTCCTAATCTTCTCGTCAGTAATTGGTTTTACTTGCCTTTTCCTTTTTATTTCTCTTTGGTAAGCTTTTTTGGTTAATTTTTTAATCATCGCCATTTTATCACCAGCCAAACCTTCCACTTTTATTTTTTCAATATCTTTTCCTTCCAATAGGGCTTCAAAAATCTTTTCAGAATATTTCTCATATTTTTTGATTAAATCCTTAGGAATATTAAGAGGTAAAAGAAGGTTTTCTATCTTTTGAGAAAGGTAGCGAGGATAATTAATCACTGGCTTTTTCTGATATCTTATACCTAAAAGATATTTTTTTAATTTTTTATTTCTTTCCTCTTTATTCAATAACCTCTTAAACTCTAATTCATCAATTTGGGCAAAAAATTTGCTAAAAGGAAGATGTAAGGCTCTTAAATAATTTAAAATAAGATTTATTGATGGTTCTTTTATCTTCCCTTTTTCTAATTTGGAAAGATAACTTATCTTCTTTTTACAATAATAGGCAATATTTTTTAAAGTTAGCCCTTTTTCCTTTCTTAATTCTTTCAACAAATTGCCGATAACCCTGGAAAAATTCATAATTTTAGGATAAATAAAAAAATCTAAGATTCAAGTTTTTTGAAATATAGGTTAAGATATTGAAATTAAATAACTTATAAAATATTGAAACTTTCCTATTAGGAAACTTTTTAAAAGCCTAAAAATTTATTTAAGTAATTGAAATATAATAATTTACCTAAATTTGAGAAAAATTATAGGGAGCTACCCCCTATATCGCCTTATTGGTATCTTTCTTTTATTATCTAAATAAACATCTTTTGGATTTTATAAAAAATGAGGAAGATTAAAATAACAAAGATAATTATAATTGGCAGAAATAAGAAATTAGGAATTTTTAACATCTTGACTTAACTTTTCTATCCTTTAAATCCTTATCTATCGCTAATGCTATTATAATATTCCAAAGCTTTTTCATACTCACCTAAATGAGAATAAATATTACCAATATTACCATAACAGGCTGACTCGCCTTTTTGGTTCTTAAACTCCTTATAGATAGCTAATGCCTTTTCATAAAATTTTATTGCTTTTTTCCAATCACCTTTAAGATAATTTTCAATTCCAAATTCAAAAAGTATGTCCGCGGATTTTTCTTTTTCTTCTAAAGTTAATGTATCAATCTTATTAAAAAAATCTTCTAAAGAAGAACTTTCTTTTAAAAATAATAAAAAAATTCAATATTAAATGGAGGTGAGCGGATTCGAACCGCCGACCTTCTGCTTGCAAAGCAGATGCTCTCCCAGTCTGAGCTACACCCCCAATTTAAAATATTATAAAAAAATTATTAAGAAATTTCAAGTTTTCTCTAATATTTCTATTAACTTCGCTTTCACTTCCCTTGGGTCAATTTTACCATCATATCTTTTCACCACTTCGCCAATCAAATAACCAATAACACCTTTTTTGCCTTGCTTATATTTCTCAACAACCACTTTCTCTTTTGCCAAAATTTCTTTAATCACTTCTGTCAAATCCTCTTCTTTTTCTTTGCTGGTTAATTTTAAAAGGTCGGAAATTTTAATTTTCTTTTCAACCAGTTCGTAAAAAATTTTCTTGATGTTTCCCATCGGCAGTTTTCTTTCACTTAATAAATTTAAAAAATAAGCCAGCTCATTAATTTCTAAAGGGAATTGTTCAATAGTTATATTTTTTTCGTTTAAAATTCTTAAAACTTCGTTTACCAACCAATTGGTAGCCAAGTTTTTATCTTTTACTAACTTCATTAAATTTTCGTAATAGTCACATAATTTTTTATCGCTAATAATTATTTCGCAAATCTCTTCTTTTAAATGGTATTCTTTTAAAAATCTTCTCTTTCTTTCTTCGGGTAATTCTTTTAGTTCTTTTTTGGCTTCTTCAATCTCCTTTTCGCTAATCACCAAAGGTGGTAAATCGGGTTCTAAAAAATAGCGATAATCTTCTTCCTCTTCCTTTCTTCTCATTACTTCGGTCTTTCTTTCTTTTTCATTCCAAAGTAAAGTTGCCCGGACTATCTCTTTTCCTGCTTTCAATAGACTTCTTTGATAATTAATCTCGTATTCCAATGCCTCTTTCACATTTTTTATTGAATTTAAATTTTTTATCTCCCTTCTTTCAAAGGCTTTTCCGTTATATTCTAAAGAGATATTCGGCTCACAGCGCAAATTACCCTTTTCCATATCCGCATCAGAAATATCCAAATAGATTAAAATCTGCTTTAATTTTTCAATAAACTCACAAACCTCCAAAGGATTTTCAAAATCGGGTTCAGTAACAATTTCCACCAAAGGAATACCAGCCCGATTAAAATCAATTAAAGTTTCGTTAGCGGTGTGAATAAGTTTGCCACTATCTTCTTCTAAATGGATTCTTCGGATGTTAATTTTTTTATTATTAATTAAAAGATAGCCATTATAAGCCAAAGGATTTTTATATTGAGTAATTTGATAACCCTTTGGTAAATCGGGATAGAAATAATGTTTGCGGGCAAAATAACTTTCTCGAGCAATTTCGCAATTCAATGCTAAAGCTAACTTTAAAGCTAAAAAAACGGCTTTTTTATTAAGAACTGGTAATGTTCCCGGATAACCTAAACAAATTGGGCAGACATTAGTATTGGGAGGGGCAGCAAAACTATTAGCACAAGAACAGAAAAGTTTGGTTTCGGTCTTTAATTGGCAGTGAATTTCTAAACCGATTATTACCTTATAATTCTTCAATTCCATAAGCAAAATCTAAAAGCTCTTTTTCCCAAAAATGTCTGCCGATAAGCTGAATGCTTATCGGAAAATTATCAATCTTTTCTTTTAAAGGTAGGGCTAAAGCCGGCAAGCCGGCTAAGGAAGCCGGTACGGTAAAAATGTCGGAAAGATACATCATTATTGGGTCGGTTAATCTTTCACCCAATTTAAATGGTAAAGTTGGTGAAACTGGTGCCAAGATGATATCCACTTCTTCAAAGGCTTTTTGAAAATCTTCATAAATCATTCTCTTTACCGCCAGCCCTTGAGCATAATATTCTTCGTAATAGCCCTTAGAAAGTCCATAAGTTCCCAAAACAATCCTTCTTTTCACTTCCTGGCCAAAACCTTCACTTCTCGTTTTTAAATAAATTTCATCAATATCCTTTGCTGTCAAATTTAAACCGTACCGCAACCCGTCATATCGGGCTAAATTAGAGGAAGCTTCACAGGTAGCAATAAGATGATAAGCATAAATTCCGTATTTGATTGTTGGTAAAGAAATTTCCCGCAGTTTTACGCCGTTTTTTTGAAGTTCTTTAAAAAATTCTTCATAAATTTTTATTAACCTTTCATCCATCTCTTTAAGAAAGAAATCCTTACTTATTCCGACTTTTAAATTTTTTAAATTATTTTTTAAAGGTAAATAATCAGGAACTGGATAGTTAACCGTCGTGGCATCATTTTCATCAACACCACTAATTGCTTGTAAAACCAGCGCACAATCTTCAACATTCCGCGCAATAACCCCAATCACATCTAAAGAAGAAGCAAAGGCAACTAAACCAAACCTTGATACCCGACCATAGGTCGGTTTTAAACCGTAAACACCGCAAAAGGCGGCTGGTTGCCTAATGGAACCACCGGTATCCGAACCTAAAGCAACCGGCACCAAATTGCCACCAACCGCACAAGCACTACCACCAGAAGAACCGCCAGGAACATATTCTTTATTTATTGGGTTTAGAACTGGACCAAAATAAGAAAACTCATTGGAAGAACCCATGGCAAATTCATCTAAATTAGTCTTCCCAATAATTATTGCTCCTTTTTCTTCTAATCGTTTGACCGCCGTGGCTGAGTAAGGCGAGATAAAATTTTCCAATATCTTGGAAGCACAGGTTAATTTTTCGTTTTCGTAAGCAATATTGTCTTTTACCGCAATAGGAATACCAAAAAGCAAACTCTTTATCGCCCTTTTTTCCTTAAATTCTTTATCACAGAAAGCTGCCTTTTCTCGGGCTTTTTCTTTAAAAATGGAAATAAAACAGTTTAAATCTTTATTTTCTTCAATTCTTCTTAAAAAGATTTCTATTAAATTAGAATAAGTAAGCTCTCCCTTTTTTATTTTCTCTTGGATTTGGCTAATTTTTAATCTTAAAAGTTCCATTAAAGAATTTTTTTAATTCTAAAATAACCTTCTTGATAGCGGGGGGAATTTTTTAAAAAATCGTTTTTAAAACTTTTTACTTTATCTTCCCGTAAGGGGCATTTTAACTGATAAAGAAAATAAAGACCTTCTTTTTTCTCAGGCTTTTGTAATGTTTTTATCTTTTGAAAATATTCAACAATTTTTGAGCATTCCTTAACAAAACCTTCCAACTCTTCCTTGTCAAATTTTAATTTTGCTAAAGCAATAACTTTTTTAATGACTTCTTCCATCAAACCAATTTTGCTTGATTGATATAAAGCTCAAACTGACACCCCAAAAAGAGCGAAGCCCTTCGCGCCATTATCATTCGGTTTAAAAAAATTTCAAAATATTCCATTACCGGGGCAATCTTAATATCAATTTCTAAATCAAAGATTATTTTTTTTCTTTTATTATCAACATTTAACACCGATTTCGTTACCGCGTAATTAACTCGGTCATGGATATCAAATTTTACAAACTCCGGATTTCTTACCCTTGTCCGGTGAACATCCGATTTATCAGCAATTATCAAAGCCGCAGAAATTTCCGAAATCGGAGTACCATCTTCTTCGTGATGATTACCCAAAGCGGCAACTACTTCCAAAATTTCGGAATAAGGCATCTTCATCCTTTTTAATATTTGATAAGCAAGGATGGCGGACATATGTTCATGCTTATCCCGATTAACAACATTACCAATATCGTGTAAAAAACCAGTTATTGCTGCCAGTTCTGCTTTTCTTTCTTCATACCCTAATTTCTTTAAAATATAATAACTCCTTTCCGCAACCAAACGAGCATGCCTTAAACCGTGTTCCGTATAGCCAATCATGGCTAATTGCTTATCAGCCGAATTAATCAAAGAAATAACTTCTTTATCTTTAGAAAGTTTTCCTAAGGTTACTTTTTTTATCATGGTACTAACCGATAGCGGTCACGGGGGAAAAGACTGGCTTCTCTAATATTTTTTAAATTTAGCAGTTGTTGGGTAAGCCTTTCGCAACCGATTGCCAAACCGCCATGAGGAGGCATACCGTATTTAAAGATCTCTAAATAAAAACGAAAATTCTCTGGGTTATACCCAAATTTTTTTATATTTTCATAAAGCATATCATAATCATGAATCCTTTGGCTACCAGTGGTTACTTCCATACCTTTGTATAATAAGTCAAAACCGCGAGAATAAATGGGGTTATTATCGGGCATGGTGTAAAAAGGTCGGGCACTGGTGGGAAATTTGGTAATAAAAACAAAGGAGGTTCCGTATTTCCTTAAAGAATAATCACATAAAAACCTTTCTTCTTCTGGTGACAAATCATCGCCTTTTTCTTCCTTATTATATTCTTTTTTTAAGATTTCCTTGGCTTCATAAAAAGGAATCCGCGGGATATCTTTAATCTCTTCCAATTCTATTTGGTAATCTTTTAAAATTTCCGAATAATTCTTTTTTAAATATTTAAATAGGTATTTCAAAAACTTTACTTCTAAAGTCATTATCTCCTCTTCATCTTCAATAAAGCCCATCTCCAAATCCAATGAAAGATATTCGTTTAAATGTCTTGATGTCTCGTGGTCTTCTGCCCGATAAACAAAACCCACTTCATAAACCCTTTCAAAACCAGCTCCCACCAGCATCTGTTTATAAAATTGGGGGCTTTGGGCTAAATAAGCAACCTTCTCAAAATATTCCACTTTAAAAAGTTGGGTCCCCCCTTCGGTTCCCGAAGCGACAATCTTGGGAGTATGAACTTCCAAAAAATCGTTCTTTGCCAAAAAATTGCGGAAACATTTAACAATCGCCTCTTTTATTCGAAAGATATTACCAATTTTTATATTTCTTAAACTTAAAGGGCGGTAATCTAAAATCGTGTCCAATTTTAAATTTAAAAGCGAGAGGTCGCGATAATATTCAAAGGGCAAAACTGCTTTCGGTAAATTTAGAATCTCAATCTTACTAATATCAACTTCAATTCCTTGAGGGGCTTGACTTTCTTCTTTTACTTTCCCCCAAATTTTACAGACCGCCGATTTTTCCACCTTAGAAAGATTTTCAATATCTTTATCACAAATCCCTTGAATCTGACCACTCCGGTCGCGGAGAATAAAAAATTGCAAACGACCAATTTTTCTAATTCCTTCAACCCAACAATAGAGCAAAACCTCCTTATTGAGATGCTTCCTTAAATCTTTGATCAAAATTCTTTTCATATCTCTTTATTTTAATTAAAATCTTTTTATTGTCAAAATAATTGAAATATTCTAAAATTTTTCTATAATTATTGAAATGCTTTTAATTATTTTTCTTATTTTTCAGAATAGTTATTTCCAAAGTATCAAAGGTTATGATACTCCCGCCGATGAAGGTGGCAGTATTACTTTGGAATGGCAGTTAAAAGAAGAATTTATCTCCGATACCAACCCGATAAAATTTTTTGAGATCTATCGAAAAGAAAAAGGAAAGGAATTTATAAATGCTGGTTTTGTCCTCTCTCAATATAATACCTATGAGGATAAAGGTTTAACTGATGGTAAAGATTATTACTATCAAATATGGGCAATAAGAGAAAAAGATACTTTAAAATCAGAAATTATTGGCCCTATCCGTTCTTTTCCCCAATGGTTTAATAGCAACCGTTTAAATGTATTAATCATTACGATCATTCTCTTTATAGTCTTTTTATATTATATTGAAAAAGCGAAGAAAGGAGAAAAATTATTTGTCCGCAAGATTGCTGGTTTAGATGCGATTGATGATGCGGTTGGTCGGGCTACGGAAATGGGCCGACCAATTTTATTTTCCTTTGGTCTGGGTTTTATTACCGATGTGGTAACCATTGCTGCTTTATCAATCCTTTCCAAAATTGCTAAAAAATGTGCGGAATACGGAACAAGGCTTTTAATCCCTAACTATGACCCAATTGTCATGGCTGCTGCTCAAGAGACGGTAAAAGAGGCTTATTTAGAGGCCAATCGACCAGATCTTTATAAAGAAGGAGATATTACTTATTTAACTTCTGACCAATTTGGTTATGCTGCTGGTTGTGACGGAATTATTTTACGAGAAAAACCCGGAGCAATCTTTTGGCAAGGTTATTTCTTTGCGGAATCTTTAATTTTGGCCGAGACTGGCCATTCAGTTGGGGCTATCCAAATTGCCGGAACAACCGCCATCACCCAGTTACCATTCTTTATTGCGGCTTGCGATTATACCTTAATTGGTGAAGAGATGTTTGCGGCTTCTTGTTATTTGAAACCGGAACCCCACATGCTGGGTTCTTTAAAAGGCGAAGATTTCTTAAAGGCAATAATTTTAATTATTTTTGTTGTGGCGACAATCGTGGCTACTTTAGCAGTAATTTTTAAAAACTTTACTTTTATAAATAATCTTTTCCAATTTATAAACAATATTTTTATCCTAAAATGATTAGACACCAATTACCGTTAATCATTACTTTTTTTACCGGCATGCTTTTAATTATCACCTTCTTTATTCCCCATAAACCTTTCGGTGATTTAGAACAAAGGTTTTTAATCTGGTATTCAATAATCTCAGGTTTTACCGTCTTACTTGGCTTGGACAGTTTAGTTAGATATCATTTGAGTAAATTAAAAAAAGAATTTAATATCCACAGTTTTCTTTTAATTCTTTCTTTATTTTTAACTTTACTGTTAGGATTCTATTCCTGGTTTAAATTTAAAACGCCCTTTGCTTTAAATTCGCCTTTTATGTTTCTCTATACCTATGTGATCATTCCGCTCCAAGCAACAATGTTTGCTTTACTGGCTTTCTTTATTGCTTCCGCCGCCTATCGGGCTTTTCGGGCAAGAACCTTTGAAGCCACTTTACTTCTAATTGCCGCTACTATTGTGATGCTGGGACGAGTGCCAATTGGTGGTTATATCTGGAAAGGAATTGCTTCTTTAATTGCCTTTATTTTTAAAATTCCTTACGAAAAGGTCGCTTCCCTTCAAGGCTTTGCCTTAATAAGTGATTGGATAATGAATATTCCGCAGAATGCTGCCAAAAGGGGAATTTTTATCGGTACGGCCTTGGGCGGTATTGCCATGTCAATAAGAATAATTTTAGGTATTGAAAGAACTTATATTACTAAATGAGAGAATTTTTAACCAAACTGGCAACAATTGACCGAAGAATTATTTATCTTTTAACTTTCTTAGTAGTTTGCTTGCCGATGGTTTTTCGCATAATAATGCCGATTAGGGTTTCCGAAGAGGTAAAGATGGCTTTCAAGGAGATTGATAATTTAAAACCTGGCTCAATCGTGATGATTTCTATTGATTACGATGCGGCTTCCGAACCAGAATTACAACCGATGCTTATTGCCATTTTAAGGCATTGCTTTTCTAAAAATATCAGAGTAATTTTATTGGGTCAGTGGGCATTAGGATTACCTTTGGGCGAGATGGCTTTAAATCAGGTTGCGAAGGAGTATAATAAAAAATATGGTGAAGATTATGTCAATCTTGGTTATCGCCCAGGATATACCGCCTTAATGGTTGGTATTGGTAAAGAGTTGCGAGATTTCTTCCCTACTGATTATAAAGGTATTCCCATTGATTCTTTTCCTTTTATGAGAAAAGTGAGAAATTATCAACAGATAGATATTTTAGTTGGTTTAGAAGCTGGCGCAACGGGTGATGCCTGGGTACAATTTGCTGGTGCCCGTTTTAACCAAAAGATAATCTTAGGAACAACTGGTGTGGTTGCGCCAGATATGTTTCCCTATTTACAGGCAAAACAGATTGTTGGTCTTATTGGTGGTCTTCAAGGAGCTGCGGAATATGAAACTCTGGTAAGAAAAGCTGGTAGTGCTATCTTGGGAATGCCGGCACAATCATTTGTTCATTTGTTAATAATTATCTTTATCATCATCGGTAATATTGGTTATTTTATTTTAAGGAGAAAGAAATGATATTAAATATGATTGGCACTTGGTTAGCCGCAACTTTAACCTTGGCCATTTTCTCTTTTTTATATAAAGATAATCCTTTCTACAAACTGGCAGAACATATTTATGTTGGTGTTTCGGCTGGCTTTTGGGTTATCTATGTTTGGTCTTTTGATATTAAGCCGATGCTTATTGACCGCTTTATTAGTGAAATGGGTATTGAAAAGTGGATATTAATAATCCCAGCCATCTTAGGGATTTTAATGCTTACTCGCTGGTTTCCGAAAACTGCCTGGATATCAAGAATTCCTTTAGCCTTCACTATTGGAATTGGTGCTGGTTTAGGAGTTACTGCCAGTATTCAAGGTTTCTTAATTCCCCAAATTGGTGCTACTTTATTACCATTAACTAATATCAATAATATTTTATTAGTAATTGGCGTGATCTCAACGATTATCTATTTCTATTTTTCTAAGGAATTTAAAGGCCCACTAAAATTATTTTCCCGCTTGGGAATAATTTTTATTATGGTCGCTTTTGGTGCCTCTTTTGGTTATACGGTGATGGCCAGAATTTCTTTATTAATCGGTCGGATATATTTTCTTTTACATAATTTTTTGCGCATTATCTAAAACTCTCTTTTTTCTTTCCATTCTTTTATTATCTTATTAATCCGATAAAATAAATAGTAAATAATTATTAGCAAAATGAAAAGATAAGCAAGATTAGTTAAAAAAGAAAGCCATTCTTTCTTCTCCCCAATCTTTATTACTTCTAAACCATCCTCAGTAGCTACATAGGCATAAGGGAAATTGACAAAAACATCTTCCACTTCATATTCATCATCATAATAAATTTCTTTTGGTGAGTAAGACTCTTTCACATCAATTATCCTTAAGCCACCTTCATTATTTGCCAAATAAAGATAAGGCTTAGCGAAAAAAAGCGCTGTCGTATAACCTTCCGAAGAATACTGGGTTATCTCTTCCGGATAACTTTTTAACTTGGTAGCTAATATTACCAAACCTTTTTTACCACAAGCTAAATAGACCAAATTATTCTCGCCACAGACATCGAAAATTGGTGTTACTTCTTCATAATATCCCACCTCCCGAGGATTATAAATATCCTTTATGTCAATTATTCTTAAACCGCCTTCCTTATCAGCCAGGTATAAATAATTTCTTAAGATAAAGATATTGGTTGGCGTTCCGAAGGTATTAACTTTGGCTATCACTTTTGGAAAATTGATATCTTTAATATCATAAATCTTTAAACCATTTTCTTTGGTTGCTAAAAAGAGAAAAGAATTGATTACTTTTAGGTCATTGGCATATTTTTCCGAAAAGGAGCTTAAACGAAAAGGATGATAGAAATCACTCACCTCCCAAATCTCCACACCATCATTCGTAGCCAAATATAGTCGGTTTTTAAAATAAAAAAGACTATTTATAACACTATTAGCAGTTATTTCTGCTGGTAAGATTCTTAAATCCTTTCTTTTGGTATTATAAAAGAACACTTTTTTCTGAAAGGCATAAAATAAAAGGGCTCTTTTCTTATCAAAAGAAAAATTTTTACCCCAAAGAACAACAAAGATTAATGAAAAAATGATCTTTTTCACAAGACCGCCTTTTTGTTAAAGAGACTATTCGCTAATTATCAAGCCTTCAAAGATATAAATTTCGGTATCTTTATCTTGATAACTTTCTTCTTCTAAGCCGGCTTTGAGGCAGGTATGTTTTAAAAATGTTTCGCGATCCCAATTATATTCAACGGCAACTTGGGGCAGAAGCAGACCTTGATAAATTCCTTTTTTGATAAATAATCCGTGTTTGCCCACTTGAATTTCCTTTAAATCTTTTATTCTTTTTAAGGGTGACAAGATAGTTATTTCAATCTTAATATCTTTTAATTCATTATAACTTACTGGTAAAAATCTTGGATCTCTTAAAGCGGCATTAATCGCATTATCAATAACTCCTTCATAAAGGGGCTTAATCCCTTCAATATAACCAATACAACCCCTTAACTGGCCGTGTTTTTCTAAGGTAACAAAAACGCCGTATCTTTCTTTTAATTTAGGCGAGGTAATTTTAAAATCCGGTATCTTTCTTTCTTTCAGATAACTTGTCAAAGTCTGGCGAGCAATATTTAACAATTCTTTCTTCTCTTCTTCAGTTAGCGAAAGCGTAAATTCTTCTTTCTTTTGTGGTTGGCGATTATCTTCGGGGATAGTGAAAATGACCGAAGAATAGCCAACACAATAGCCACTGCTAACTCCCATTACTTCATTAGAATTGGTATATTTTAATACTTTGACAAAAGGCTTTTCGGAAAGATTTTTACAAATCAACATCCCAATAACAATGGGAAAACCACCACAAGCCGCTACCTCTCCTCTTAAAAGGGCATTATAGAAATCTTTTGGTGAAAGTTTTTCAATATAATTTAATGTTCTTTTATCCGTTTCCACACACTCTTTATAAGAATAGCCGTGATACAAATCCGAAGAAATTAAAAAGATGATATTTTTTTTACTTTCTTTTATCACCTCACTAATCGCCTTTGCCAGACTTTCGCATTCTTCATATTTAGGGAAAAGGACCATTATCGGGACAATTTTAAAATCTTTCAAAATGGTCTGTAAGAAGGGAACCTGCACTTCTAAGGAATGTTCGTAATTGTGGGCATTTTTATTCTCTTTTAAAAGCAAACATTTACTTTTAAGTTTCTTAGCCACCTCTTCGTCAATCGCCACTTCTCCTAAGGGTGTTTCCCAAAAACCATCACCGTATAAAGCAAAACCCTCAAAAGTTGCTTGATGGGAAGGACCAAGCATAATAATGGTGTTAATATTTTTATCTTTAATGGCTTTATAACTGTAAGCAGCGACCCCACCAGAATAGGGATAACCGGCATGGGGAACCAAAATGCCGATAATCTTTTCTTTAATTTCTAAAACTTCGGCTTTTTTTAAATAATTTTCAATAGTTTCCTTTAACTCTTTTTTATCACTGGGATAAAATTGTCCACTCACAAAGGCTTTTCTTTTCATCTTAACCTCCAATTTTTGTGGCTTTGAGCCACACATAAAAAAAATTAATAATAAGATAATAAAGATTCTCATTCTTTTATTAACTCATCAAGCCTTTTATTAGCTTCTTCAAAATTGGGATTTAATTTTAAACATTCCCGATACATTTCTTTTGCCTTATCTTTCTCGTTTAAACCTTCATAGGCCATTCCCAATTGGTAATAGATAAGGTAATCAGGTTTTTCTTTTAAGGCTTCTTCAAACAATTTAATTGCCTTTTCATAATTTTTATTTAAAAGGTAAAACTGGGCAGTTTCCAATATTTCTTCGTAAGTGGCTTTTTTTGTCTTTTTCATTATTCTTTTAATAATCTGTTCAAATCTTTATCTTTTCCTAAAACTATTAGGATATCGTTTTCCAAAATAGCATCTTCGCCTTTCGGAGAAACGATAATCTCTTCTTTCATGATGGGCAAACCCTTTTCGTTAATCGTCGGGGATTTTCTTTTTATCAAAATGACCGTAATTCCGTACTCTTCTCGTAAGCGGATTTCCTTTAAGGTTTTATTAGCAAAACTCTTGGGCGCGGAAATTTCCGCGATCGTGTATTCGGGATTAACTTCCAAAACTTCAAAAAGCCTTTTGGAACGATAGGCCTTGGCTAAGCGGACAGCCGTTTCCTTTTCTGGTAATATCACTTTATCCGCACCAACCCTTTTTAAAATTTCCGCATGCAATTCGTCGACCGCCTTCACCACCACTTCTTTTACCCCTAAACTCTTTAAATGCATAACAATTAAAATACTACTATCAATCCTTTGACCAACACTAACCACACAACAGTCAACTTCGGAAATACCCGCTTCTTTTAAAGCTTTCTCATCGGTCGCATCCAAAATCAAGGCACTACTCGCCCTTTCACTAAATTCACTCACCTTTTCATCATCCTTATCAATCACCACCACTTCAAAACCTTCTTCCAGCAAGGCCTTGGCCAGCTGGCTACCAAACCGACCCAAACCAATAACACAAAAAGTCATAATAAATAATAAATAAAAAAAACTAATAGTCAATTATCAACTTTCCATAAACCTCTTTTTTCTCTTTTCTTTCTAAAGGCAAAAGGATTAGTTTATAAAGATAAACGCCCCGCGCAAAAGAATTGTTAATCGTGATCGTGTTAAAGCCATAATTTAAAAGCAAATTATTTCTTTCAATCAATTTTTTGCCGTTAAGGGAATATATCTTCACACTACCAATTGCTGGCTCCGAAAGATTAAAAGTAAAATAGATAGTATTTTTTAAAGAAACTACCTTTAAGGAGCTTATCGTTATTTCTTTTAATAATTTTGTCTTTAAAAAAACTTTCCTTTCGCTTTTATTTAAAAGGTTATCATAGATAATAACTTTTAATAATGAATTTTCTTCTTTCAAACTTATTGGCACTTTTCCGTAATAATAAGGAAAAGAATAAAAGAAGCAGGAAGATAAAGGAATTTCTTCATTATTCAAAATAATCTTTGGTGAATAGGGCTTATTTTCAACTAAAAAGATGCCACTTTCATCAAAAGCCCTTATTTGTAAAAGAAAATCCCTTAATACTTCAAAAGTATCTTTTAATTCTTTATTAAAGGCAAAAAGGTTTACTATTGGTGGGGTGGTATCAAAAGAAAGATAAGGGATGGTATCCCGACTCAAAGTATCAATATTAAAAGTGAAAGAAGAATCTTTTTTTAGATAAAAGATTGATAAATTTAAAGTTTTGGGCACTTCCCAATAATAATTTTCTGGTGAGGAAAGAAAAATTGTATCCAAAGATAGTCCTTTCGGAAAGGCAAAAGTAAAAGAATAAAAGGAATCTTTTAAATTCTCCTTGATAAAAAATACTTCCTCACCTTCCAAAAGATAGGTAATATCAATAAATTTTGATTTGTATCTTCTTTTCTTCTTTCCTAAATTTAAAGAAAGGGCAATTTCTTTTGCTTCTTTTTCCAAATTAATTTTTATCTCACTTTTCTTACCGCAAAGAAAAGGCAAACTTTCGATGGTGGTCGAAACTTCCCTTCTTTTTGGCAGGTTTATTTTAATAAGGGGATAGGCAAATAAATGATAAAAGGGATTTATAGGCCAAGCAGAAAAAAATATCTTACCTAAGGTATCTTCATTTTGATAGATAAGGGAAGAAAGAAACCTTCTTAAAAGTTCTTCATTAGAATAAGGGGAAGTTCCTTTTATTGCCCCAATTGTACCAATAAAACCTTCATCCGCTCTAATCAATTCTTCGCAAAGGGATTCAAATTTGGTATCATCAAATCGGCCAACACCGCAAGAACCAAAATAACCAATAGGATAATTTGGTCTTGCTTTTATCTTCAAAACATCGGCTAAGGTCAAAAGTTTCTCGTGGGCAAGTTGAAAACCAGCACCATGACCAAAATAGAAACAGAATCCTACCCCCTTCTTTAAAAAATCCAAAAACTTATCGGAAGCATTAGTCTTATCATTTTCACCAAGAAAATTAAATTCGGTTAGATAAAGTTTATAAACCAAATAATCCTTAGGAATTAAATTGGCAATATTTTCACAATTTCTTATGTGGGTATCGCGAAACTCATCCGGAATATCCGGACTGCCTTTATATTCATCATCCGCCAAAAGTAAAAATCTTTTTTTATAAGGGGCTAAATTCCTTTCATATTCCGATAGTTTTTTCAAATAACTACTTACTTCCTTTTCATTTCTTAAAGGTAGGCGGGCTAAAACAAAATCCGGACTACGCCCATCACCTTCAAAATCAGCAAAATAACTATCCAAGGCATAGATGGAAGTATTATAAACCTCATAATCAAAACCATAACCAATTTCATAGGTAAAAATCTGGGGTCTTTTAGTAATAATTCCCCGATAATCATAAGTAGCATCACCTAAAAGCAAACCGTATAATGGTCTTTTTAAAGAAAAAAACTTCTTTAAGGCATAAGGCTCAAAAATACCAAAAAGATAATGGTCGCAAATCTCCGAAAGCCTCACTATCAACGGTTCACCCTTATGGAATTTCTTAGCAATATAATAAAGTTCATCGGGCACAATAATATAAAAATCACCATTAAGCAAATGGATATTAGAATTTCTATATTCACTTTTATTTTCAATCTTCTTAACCTTTCTTACCTTCTTCAAATCAGTAAGATAAAGAATTGAAGGCAAAAAAACATTATAGGCAAAATAAAGGGTATCATTTTTTACTAAATAATCCTTCAAAATCTTTGGCGAAAATTCATCAGTAATATCCAAAATTATTGGCTCTTTTGGCTTACTAACCTTTAAATAATATCTTTTTTCCGAATCAAGTAAGGCAAAAAAGGGAGCAAAATCAAAAGAAAGTTTTCTTAAATAGGTAAATTCAAAATAATCAGTATAAAAATTTAAAGCCTTATTCTCTTTATAAAAAGAAAGTCTTAAAGAAAGGGGACTATTTACATCCAAAAAAGTATCTTTTAAAAACAAAAACCCGTTTGGGCTTTGGGCAGAAAATACTTTCAAAGAATCAAATAGTTTATTATTAAGAAAAATCTTAAAGAAAAAATCACTATAATCATCACAAAATATTCTTGCCTTTAAAGAAAGCAATTTCCAAATACCCGGGATAGAAAAAGAATAACCAATTTCCTTATAATCTTCGGCCATACTTTTTTCAATCTTATCCCAAATCCACAAAAGCCCACCCCGAGCTGGACAATCCTTATCTTCTTCAAAATGCTTCTTCTCTTTAACGACATCTTCCGATAAAGAAATATTATCCGGTAAAGAAGATACCTCTTTCATTCTCATTCCCTTTTTATTCCCATAAAAAAGCCAATAGACCGACTCCAAATTATATAAATTTTGGCAATATTCAGAAAAACCATTATAAAAGAAAGACGCACCCCGGGCATAAAAAAGCAAATAATCATCTTCCTTAAACTTACCCTTTTCCTTATTCTTCACAATAATCGGCACTTCGGAAAGTGTTTCACAATAAAACCTATTAGGCAAATAATTACCAATAGAAAAAAGTTGAAAATTATCCGGATTAATATTTTCTAATGGCAATCCCTTTTCTTTCAACTCTTTCCCAGTAATCTTATAAAGACCACTACTATCGATATAAATCTTAAAGATAAAAATAGCGGATTGAAAATAATTCTTCAAGGTATCCAAAGAAGGCAATCTTTCTAATTTAATTTTTGGTTCTTCAAATTGAAATTTAGCCGGCCTAAAAAAAACCTTATTATCTTTTATTAAAAAAGGAAAATAACTTACCCTTAAAATTTTATTTCCCCTGACATTTAATGTCTCAATCGTTAATGCCCGTGAACCGTTGACCGTTGTCCGTGAACCGTGAGCCGTTGACCGATTTTCTAAAATTCCAAAAATTGGACTTTCAAAATCAGGTGGCAGGCTAAATTCTTCAACTTCACCTAATTGATAAGAAAAAGAAGAAATATCGGCTAAAAAAGTTATTTCATTTGATGAAGCCAAAGAAAAATCCAAAGAAGAAAAATCCAAACTTCTTAAAGATAAGAAAAGATAAAAAACAAAAACACCAAATTCCATACCAATAATATTAAAAAAATTTTTCCTTTTGTCAAAAAATCGGGGGTAAGATAAAATTAAATTTTTCGTTTATATATTATGATGAAAGAAATTAAGGAGAAAGAAAAGATTTTTAAAAAAATAAAATTAAGAATTAGCATTGATGAATTGAAAACCTTCACTCCTGTAAAGGGTTTACCTCGTAGGGGGAATAGTATAGGGTACGGCTACCCCTACCCTTCCCTCTTATTCCTTTTCAATCTTATTATTAAAAGCCTTATTAATGTCTTTAATAAATTTATTTCCTACTTTTATACGAAAAGACCTTTCTTGCTATTTACTATTAGCATCCCTTATGTCTTTATTATTAACCTTAATAAACTTTCCTTAAAGATTATTTTTAATCAAAGGATATAAAATTTTCAGAAATTTTTGGAAAAAATCTCGGAATTTTTTTAAACCTTTGGGAGGTCTCTATAAAAAGCCCTATTTTTATTGACTTTTTCAAAAATTTTTTTAAAATTCTTCTATGGAAAGAAGATGGTTACCAACAGCAGACCTTTGGGCAACAAAATGGGAAGGTTTTGAAAAAGCAAAAGTAAGAGAAATTCGTTTAAAAAAAAGATGGAATCCAAGAAAAATTTATACTGAGGGAGGAAATATTATAAGTGGTATTGAAGACATTAACGATGTGTGCGGAGTGTATGTATTTTTAAACAAAAATAATTATGTGCTTTATATTGGAAGTTCTAAACAACTTTATACGGAAATAAAAAATACCTTCCGAAGGTTTTCTCCATCTCGACGGAAGTGTATTGAAAAAATTTGTGCTTATCAAGTAATTAACTACGATGAAGCCAAAAGATTTGAAAGCGATTTACTGTGGTATTATACTCCGCCTTTTAATACCAAATTTCACAGATGAGATTTAAAAAATTATTCCCTTGCCCCATATAATTTTAGGAGTTCAACTATTTCTTGATGACCATGCCGAGAAGCAATCATTAAAGCAGTATCACCATAGTTATTTTTGGCATTCATATCTGCGCCGTTATCTAATAGTAATTTAACCGCTTCTTTGTAACCTTCCCGAGAAGCAAGCATTAAAGCAGTTAAACCATCTTCATCTTTGACATTCACATCGGCACCTTTCTTTATCAATAATTCCACCACTTCTTTATGCCCATTCTGGGAAGCAAACATCAAAGCAGTCCAACCATCTTCATCTTGTAGGTTAACATCGGCACCTTTTTCTAATAGTAATTCAACCGCTTCTTTATGACCGTTTGCAGAAGCTAATATTAAAGCAGTTTGACCATACTTATCTGTAAGATTCACATTTGCTCCTTTTTCCAAAAGTAATCTAATTATTTCCAAATCATTATTTTTGGAAGCATACATTAAAGGTGTCCAACCATCGTTATCTTTAGTATTCACATCGGCACCTTTCTCTATCAGTAATTCAACCACTTCTTTATGACCATTTTCAGCAGCATGCATTAAAGGTGTCCGACCATCGTTATCTCTTATATTAATTTCTGCTTTTTTATCCAAAAGTTCTTTTACTTTTTCTTTATCGCCTTTTTCAATAGCTTTAATCAACTCTTCTCGCTTCTCTTTATAAAAATAATAAAAAATTATTAGTGCTATTGTAGCTCCAATTATACCAAATAGAAAAATAGTTATTCCTGAAATCAATCCTCCGAAAGCTTTTCTTTTATTTTTTCTAATAATCAAATGATATAAGGCTAAGCAAAAGCAAAAATCTGCTGCTCCTGTTGTAAAGCCTGGTTTCATGTACAAAGCCACTTGAATTGCCGCCACAATAAGACCCACAACCGGACACAATAGAATAAATAAAACCCATCTGGCTATTTTTTTAATAAAATTACTCTTTTGCGCCATAGAATTTTAGGAGTTTAACTATTTCTTTATCACCCTTAAAAGCAGCAATCATTAAAGCAGTCACACCATTTTTATTTTTGGCATTCACATCCGCACCTTTTTTTAATAGCAATTCAACCACTTCTTTATGACCACCAGAAGAAGCACACATTAAAGCAGTCCAACCATTTTTATTTTTGGCATTCACATCCGCACCTTTTTCTATTAGTAATTCAGCCACTTCCTTATGACCTTTTTCAGAAGCATACATTAAAGCAGTAGCACCATATTTATAATCCTTGGCATTCATATCCGCACCTCTTTCAATCAATAATTCAACCACTTCCTTACTACCTATACCAGCAGCATACATTAAAGCAGTCAAACCATCTTTATTTTTGGCATTCACATCCGCACTTTTTTTAATAGCAATTCAACTATTTCTTTATGACCAAAAAGAGAAGCAATCATTAAAGCAGTCAAACTATCTTTATTTTTGGCATTCACATCGGCACCTTCTTCTAATAGTAATTCAACCACTTCTTTATGACCATCCCGAGAAGCATACATCAAAGCAGTCCAACCATCTTTATCTTTGGCATTCATATCCGCACCTTTTTCTAAAAGTTGCTTAACTTTTTTTAAATCACCATTACAACAAGCTTTTAATAACTTTTTATCGATATCTCCCATTTTTCCCCTTTTAAACATACTAAAATTGTAAAAATTTTTTTCTTTTTGTCAATGAAAATTTTTTAAACTTTGCCAGAAAAAATTTTCCTGCCAATATCCCTACGCGGACTGATAAATAGAAATCGGCTTTTCTTTTTGAAAATTTGGTTAATTTAATTATAATATCCCTATGGAAAAAGTAAGGTTAACTTCTTTAAAAGAAATTGCTCGGGTTTTTTGTTGTTTTCCTTGTGTGCTGGTTAGTTGTTCCTATGAAGATAAGGATAATATTATTGCTATCGGTATGGTTCATCTCTTTTCTTTCAACCCACCATTGATGGGAATTGGCGTTGCTCCCCAAAGATATTCTTTTTCTTTAATCAAAAATTCTTACGAGTTTGTGATTAATATTCCCAATAAAGACCAGGTTGAGATTGTCAATTTTTGCGGTGAAAAAAGCGGTAAAGAGGTTGATAAATTTAAAGCCTTAAATTTAACTAAGGAAAAGGGTGAATATGTAAAATGTCCAAGGATTAAGGAATGTCCCGTAAATATTGAATGCCGAGTGATAAAGGAAATGGTCACTGGTGACCATACCTGGTTTATTGGTGAAGTATTGGCTTGTTATGTTGACAAAAATTATAAGAAAGAAGATAATCTTTTATATTGGGGCGGTAAGTATTATGAAGTTGGGAAGATATTGAAAATCAGATATTAAATGAATTTTCTTTTTCTTTTAATCCTTTTTGCCCAATACGGAAAAAATAAATTACAATACGAAGATTTTTCTTTCTATTATATCGAAGGTGATAAGTTTACTATCTATTATCAGAAAGATTCCAAACAATTGGCAAATTTTGCCTACCAAACTGCCCAAAAAACTATTTCGGAATTGGAAGAGGTTTTTAAGTTTAAGTTAAAGAGAAAAATTCCCATTATTATTTATAATTCTTTTAACCAGTTTCAACAGACCAATATTATTTTGGATTTAATTGAAGAAGGGATTTTGGGGTTTTCGGAGATTTTTAAAAATCGGGTGGTTTTGTATTTTACCGGTTCTTATGAAGATTTTTATTATACTTTGCGCCACGAACTTGCCCACAGTTTCCAATATGAGTATTATTGGAAGGGTTTAGCCTTTTTCTTTTCGGAGTTGATTTTGCCTTCATGGTATGTCGAAGGGATGAGTGAGTATCTTTCTAAAAGAAGAAGTTTGATTAATGAAGCAATTGCTGCCGATTTGCTTATTTCGGGAAAATTTATCCCCCTTTCCCAGTTAGAAGAAGGCAACTATTTGAATTATGTTTTGGGTGAGCAGTTTTTTATCTTTTTAGAAAATAGATATTCCGAAAAAAAGGTATGGGAGTTTTTTCGGGAAGTAAAGAAACGAAAGGGGATTGAAGGCGCGGTAAAAAAGGTTTTTGGTAAAAGTTTCTCTTCTTTGGAAAAGGATTTTGAAGAGTATTTGAAAGAGAAGTATTTTCCTTTGATTTATAAGAAGAAGAATTTCCAAAGGGAATGTAAAATTATTGTTGACCACCAAAAAGAAAAAAGAAAATATAATACCTTACCCCAGGTAGTTTCTGATGATGAAGTTATCTATCTGGCTTATGAAGAAAAGCCAAGTATTTTTTCTTATTCCCTTTCCCAAAGAAAATCAAAGTTGATTTTGAAGGGTTTTGATTTTTTAGGAGAAGAGTTTTTGAGTTTTTTGAGCCCCGGTATTTTTCTGGCTAAAAATAAGAAGTATCTTTATTTTATTAGGAATGAGAAGGGTAAGGTTTTTTTGTGTAAATATGATTTGAAAAAGAAGAAAAATAAGAAGTTTCCTTTGGAAGTCGAATATGCTTATGCTTTGAATGTTTCGCCCAATGAGAAGTGGGCGGTTTTTGTTGGGCTCAAAAGGGGAGAAAATAATCTTTATCTTTACGATTTGGAAAATAGTTTCTTAACACCAATAACGGCGGATTTTAATGAGAAGAAAGACCCCTATTTTTTAAATAATGATACTCTAATTTTTGTTTCCGAAAATAAGATTTGCCTTTATTCCTTAAAAGGAAAAGAGATAAAGACAATTTATAAGAGTGAGAAAAATCTTTCTTCCCCAATCGCCCTTTCGGAAAATTTGGATACCCTTTTGTTTGTTGAAGATTACGCCTTGACAATCTATTCTTTAAAGGCAAATAAAGTTTTGTATCAGAGTGATTTCTTAGGTATCTGCCAAGCGCCAACAATTTTTAAGAATAAGATTTATTTTTCTTATTATCATGACCAAGGTTATTCTATCTGCCAGATTGATAATTTTTATGATTTAATAAAAGAAGGAATAAGTAAAAAAGAGAGTCTTCTTTTAAAAGAAAAAGGTTTTGCTTTGGATACGATTTTAAATAAGGAAGAAAAGCCTTATACCTTTTCCCTTTCGCCGGATTATTTTTATGGTTATGGTTATTTCTCTTCGGATTTGGGATTAGTTGGTAATATTTTTTTAAGCTTTTCTGACCTTTTGGGTAATCACCGTTTTATTCTCTTAACTGACCTCACCGGAATGATTGATTTTTCCAATTTTTACTTTTCTTATAGTTATCTTAAAAGAAAGGAGGATTACTATTTCTCCCTTTTCCAATATTCTTCGTTTTATAATTTAAAAAAAGATACTGTTTTGATGATTACCGAAAGGGGGATTTTGCCAACTTTAAGCTATCCCTTTGGTAAATTTTTAAGAAGTGATTTTTCTTTTCTTTATTATTTAAGAAGTTGGCGTTTTTATTATCTTGGGGAAGAGGCTTATGAGCTTTTAAATGAAAGATTAAACCTTAAATTTTTCTTTTTTGATTGGCGAATAGTTTATGATAATGCTCGTTTTCTTTATTTTGGACCAATAAAAGGTGAAAGGTTTTTATTGGGGAATTATTTGACTTTACCTTTATCCGATTTGTTTTTTAATACTTTTTATTTTGAGACGAGGGATTATTTTCCTTTTTATAAAACTTATATCTTTTCTTTTTTCTTTTCTTTTTTAAAAAGTGTCGGCAAAAATAAGGAAAGTTTTCTTCTTGGTGGTGATTATGTGCGGGGGTATCCTTATTTTTTGGAAGATTCCCTTTATTATTCGCCTACTTTGATTTCTTCGAAAATGGAATTTCGCTATCCCTTTATTGAAATTTTAAAATTGGGATTTCCTTTGCCGATAACGATAAAGAATGTTAGGGGGGTTTTGTTTTATGATTGGGGGACTAATTTTAATAAGTTTATCTCTTCCGCTGGTTTTGGTTTAAGGTTTTTTGTCAGTTATTTTCCTTTTATGATTGATTTTGCCTATCCTTTACAAAAAATAGAAGAAAGGGGTCTGAAAATCACTTTCGGAATAAAAGAGGATTGGTAAGGAAGGTTTTTCTTTTGCTCTTTTTTTATTCCCTTTCTTTTTGTGAATTTTTTTCTTTTAATTTGGGTGAATATGAGGTTCTTTCCGTTTATGAAGAAGGAAAATGTTATGATTTTATCTATGCCCAAAAACTTAATTATGGCTACGATTATAATTCTTTGCCTTATTATGAAGAATTTGTTTTTCTTTTAAAAGATAGTGCGGAAGTAAGGCTATTAAGTTGTGATTACGAAGTTAAAAGGGGAATTAATTTGAAAGAAGATTTAAAAGAAAAAGAGCTTATCCAAATTTTATATTTGGGGAAAAAGGAAAATAAGAATTTGTTTAAGGTAATTATCAATCCTTTTTTTTATGATAAGGAGAATAAGATTTTGAAAATTTATAAAAAAATTGATTATGAAATTATTCCTAAAAAAAGAAGTCTTCCTTTATCTTTGGACAGTTTACCAAAAATAAGGAATTTTCCCAATAATGAATTGGTTAAGATTGAAATCTGCTCTACCGGTGTTTATGTGATAACTTATGACGATTTGAAAAAGATTTATCCGCAAATTGATTTGCTCTCACCCGAATATTTTACATTATATGATGCCAATTTTAATGAAGTGCCAATTATGGTCTTGGGGGAAGAAGATGGTAAGTTTCAGAAAAATGATAAGATTATTTTTTTTGGTAAGGAATATTTTTCTTTGTATACTTTGAATAATTGTTATTGGCTTTCCCTTTTTAATTTTAAAAAAGGTAAAAGGATAAAAAAATATTTGGGAAATTTTTCCCTTAAAGAAGCTTTAAGTTGCGGAAAAGAAAGTTTGAAGGTTGAATATGATAATTTCTGCCCAGCAAGAAGTGGGGTTTTGTGGGTATTTCAAGAATTTGAAAAACCAGAAGGAATTGGTTATTTTAAAAAAATATTGCCCTTAGATTTTCTTTCTTTTCCCTTAACTTTGGAAAAACTTTTTTTAAGGTTTTGGCTAAAAGAAGGTGATATTAAAATGTATGTTTATTTGAATAATATTTTGTTGGATTCTTTAAAAGGGCGAGGGAATCCCAATTTTCCCCAATATGCGGATGTTTTTATTAATAAGGAATATCTATTAAAAAGTAGTAATAACCAACTTGTTTTTGAATTAGTGGGCAATAATGTAATGGATTTATATTTTGATTATCTTTCAATTAAATATAAAAAGGAATTAAATTATTTGGGAAAGCCTTTATTTTTCTCTTTGGAAACTACCGGTTATGTTTCGGTAATTGTTAAAAATAAAAGTAAGGAAAGGGAATTTTTTATCTTTGATATCTCTTCTTTGGCTGAGCCGAAAATTGTCGAAAATCCTTATCTTTTTGATTCTTTAATCGGTTTTGCTAGCTTTATCTTTAAAAAGGGTGATTTTTATATTGTTTCGAAAAATAATTTTAGAAGACCAATAAGTATGGAAAGAAAGGTTTTAGGAAAACTTTTAAAAAAAGATTTTTCTTATGATTATCTGATTATTACGCCGAAGGCTTTGGCGTCTTCGGCTTTGCTTTTAAAAGGTTATCGGCAAAAGACTACCAATTTGAAAATTGGTATTGCTTTATTGGAAGATATTTATGATGAATATGGTGGTGGTTTAAGAGAAATTTCCGCTATCAAGGATTTTCTTAAAGATAAAAAGCCAAAATATTGTCTTTTTTTAGGTGATTGTAATTATGATTATCGGGGATTAATAAAGAAGTTTTCGGGTGTGCCGACCTATGAATGGGGTTATGACTATGAACCAGGACCATATTCGGATAAGGCCTTTTGTTTTGATAGTTATTTTGCTGACCTTGATGGGCAAGGCTCTTCACCCGATATTATTCTTACCCGCCTGCCAATAAGAAATGAAGAAGAGATGAAGATTTTTTTAAAAAAGCTTTCTTATTATGAAAGTCGACCATTTATCTATGCTAATAAAATCTTATTACTTTTAGCGGATGACGAATATAACGGCGATACTTCCAAAAGAGATCCAATCTGGCGTGACCATTATGGTGGTTGCGAGCAGATTGCCGGTCTTTCCTCTTCTTATCTATTAAAGAAGATTTATCTTTTTGATTATCCCTTTTTAAAAAGTAAGGATAAGGGAAAGGCTAAAGAAGATTTAATAAGAACGATTAATGATGGTATTGGTCTTTTATGTTATTTTGGTCACGGTTCGGGCGAAATGCTTGCCCACGAAAATATCTTTTCGCTAAAAGATATTCCCCTTTTAGAAAATGAAGGAAAATATTTCTTTGCTTTTTTTGGTAGTTGTGGTGTTGGTCGTTTTGACGAAACGGAATATGAATGTTTAGCGGAAGAATTGGTAAGAAGTAAAAATGGCGCCATTGCGGTCGTTGCTGGTAGTAAAGCGACCAGTACGATTAGTAATAAATATCTTGCCCAAATTCTCTTTTCCCAAATCTTTTCCCAAACTTGTTCAACCTTTGGCGAAGCCTTTTTTAAAGCCTGGTATATTGATAAAAAATATCACTTCTTTGGTGAGCCCTTAACTAAAATTCCTTTTTTCCCTTTAAAAAGAAATAATTTGAGAACCGATGAGACTTTGTTTAGCGGCAGTATTTTTAAAATTAGGGATACTATTTCCCAAAGAAATAGCCAGTTAATGGTTTTGGCAACTTTACCAAAAAGAAAGCGGATTTATAACTCTTGGTTTGGTCAGATTAGTTATGATTTAGCCGGTGAGATTTTTTATAAGAATTATCTTTTAGCAAAGGAAAATAAAATTATTGATTCTTTCTTTGTTCCCCAAATTCAAAATCCTGACACCAATTATCTTCCTGATGGCATTACTTATCTTATTAACCCTTCCGCACTTATCTTATTAACCCTTCCGCTTGGCTATTCCGTTTCTTCACCACCATTATTTTTTAAAAGGAAAATTAGTAATATGGAAAGTAAGGTTGTCTTTAATCTTTTTGCGGACAATCAATTATTAAAAGAGACCACCGAAGTAACGCGGGATTTTCTTTTAAAAGGAGAAATCTATTCCCAAACCGGTATCTCTTTTTTAAATTCTTCCTTTGCTTGCGGTTTTTATTTAAGTCCCTATAAGAAATTTTTTGACCTTCTTCCCTATCTTTCTTATTACCCAAATTCTTTTACCAATTTGAAATTTTCTTATCCGATAAGTTTAAAAACTGATACGGCTACTTTGACTTTTTATTTAACCGATAACCTTTTTAAAACCTATTCTAAAAGTTATTATCTGAAAGTAAAAGAAAAAGAAAGGATAAAGGATTTTCTCTTTTTTAAGATTAACGAAAATCTTTACGGTTTTGCTTTTAAAAGTGATGAAGTGTTAAGTGTGAAAATAAAGATTTATACCCTTTCCGGAAGGTTAATAAAAGAGTTAAAAACATTGGCAAAAATTGGTGATAATCTTATCTATTGGGATAGAAAAGATTCCTTTTCAAAAGAGATTGCTAAAGGTATTTATTTAATAAAAGTAAGTTATTCTTTTTTAGAAGGAAAAGAAGAAAGTTTTATAAAAAAAATTGTTGTTGATTAAAATTGACTTTTGAATTTTTTACTTTTATAATTTATTTATGAAGAAATTTTTAATTGCTTTAATTTTGGTTCCTTTTCTTTTTGGTGCCCATGGCTATCCCGGTGCGGTTTTTCTGATGATTTGGCCATCCGCTCGACCAACCTCTCTTGGTGGTGCCTTTAGTGGGATTGCTGATGACCCTTCTGCCACTTATTATAACCCTGGTGGTTTGGGACTTTTAAAAGAAAAATTAAGTGTTTCTTTAATGCATTGTAATTGGCTTCCGGGACTTACCGAAGGTTTGGATATTTCCATGTATTATGAATTTCTGGCATTAAGTTATAAAACTAAGGATAAGGGAACCTTTGGTTTTAATACTATTTATTTAAACACTGGTGAGACCGAAGTTTGGAACGAAAAAGGTGAATTGCTTGGTAAATATACCACTTTTGATGTCGCCTTCACTTTTGCTTATGGCTACCCAATTTTGGCTAATCTTTCTTGTGGCTTATCTTGGAAATTTATCTATTCCTTTTTGGTGCCTGATTGGGTATGGAAGGCAATGCCCGAATTGGGAATTGAAAGGGGCGGTACCGGAATCACTTGGGCTTTTGATTTTGGCTTATTATATAAACCTTTTCATTGGTTTTCTTTCGGAACTTCTTTCGCCAATCTGGGACCACCAATTTCTTATATTGCTGGTTCCGAACCTGATCCCTTACCAAGAATGTTAAGGTTGGGAATGAATTTTTCACCAATAAAGAAAGAGATTTTTACTTTAAACCTGCCATTAGAATTAAATATTGGGCTCGTGGAAAAAGCCGATACCTCAACTTCGGAATTAGAAGATATGTGGAAAAGTTTCGGCATGGAATTAAATTTTGTTAATAATCTTTTTTCTTTAAGATTGGGCTATTTTGAAGATGTGACTGGTTGGCGGGGAGGCGTGATTGTCGAAGATGAAAATGGTGAACAGGATTGTATCTCCCTTTTTGAATATCTTTTTAACCGTAAAAAAAGAAAACTTATTCGGGGAGATAGAAAAATTGCCATTCCTTTTACTTGGGGAATTGGCTTTGCTTATAAAAATTTCAGTTTAGATATCTCTTCGGATGAACTTATTTATAGTTTTCCAACATCTAATTATAAATTTTCTTTTAATTTCCGAATGTGAAAAATATCTCCCTTATTTTAGTAAATTATAACACCACCAATTATTTACTTAAACTACTTTCTTTTTTATTAAAAAAAGATTACCAAATTATTGTGGTTGATAACAATTCCGATGAATTATTGCCTATTGAATATTTTAAGAAAAATAATATCTTATTGGTCAGATTGAAGAAAAATTATGGTTATGCGAAAGCGCTAAACTACGGGTTAAAATATGCCCAAGGTAAATTTATTGGGATTTTGAATCCCGATATTGCTTTAAAAGATAATGAGATTGAAGAATTGGCTTACTATTTAGAAAAAAATCCTGACTGGGGTTGTATTGCTCCCCTTTTTGTTAACGAAAAAGAAGAGATCTTGCCTTCCTCTCGCTCCTTTCCGAAAATCGCTCACATCTTTTTTGGTGCCCGTTCGCTATTAACAAAAATTTTTAAAAATAATCCTTATTCCGCACAGTTTTTAAATTGGGATAAATACAAAAAAGAAGAACCATTAATCGTCGATGCGGTAATCGGCACTTTAATTTTATTTAAAAAAGCGGTCTTTGAAACTTGCGGTAATTTTGATGAAAATTTCTTTCTCTTTGCCGAAGATTTGGATATCTGTAAACGAATTTGGGAAAAAAACTGGAAGGTTATTCTTTTTCCCAAAATAAAAGTAACCCATTATTTAGGAAAGGCAAGAATTAAAAATCTAATGAAAGCGGAAAGGGAACGGTTTAAATCCTTCTACTATTTTTTTAAAAAGTATTCTGCCGCTAATTTTTTCCTTTCCTTTCTCTTTTCTTTTGGTGTGGCCCTTTTATACTTCCAATTGATTTTTTTGAACGATACGAAAGCGAAAATCTTTTAAAAGATGGCTTTAATAATTTTTTATCTTTCTTTAATCAATAGTTTCCTTACCAATTATACCCAATTTACGGGAATAGTAAAAGTTGACAGTCAATTCTATCTCAGTAGTATTGGTGGCTTAATAAAAGTGAATAATAATTTCAATTTAGAAAAATACTATTCTTATTTTGATGGTCTTTCTTCCAATTATTTAACCGATCTATCAACCGACCGGGATACCAATCTTTGGATTGGTAGCCAATATGGTGGTTTAATATATTTTGATAGGAAAAATAAAAAATTTCAAACCTATCCCAAAGAAAAAATTCCATCAGAAATAAATATCAACCGAATAATTATTGAAAAAGATACTATTTTTCTGGCAACCAATTATGGTCTTTATGTAATTTTAACCAAAGGGACTTTTGCCAACTTTGAAGATGATAGTGTCTTTAAGATTGAATATCCCAAAATTCCCACTAATAATATTTTTTGCTTATTAGTTGCCGATGATATTTGGCTGGGAACCAATCGGGGAGTTTCCAAAATAAAAAAGGATTTTAAAACTATCAATAATTATTTAAAACCTCTGGGAGAGTCAGTAAAAGCCATTATTAAGGTGAAAGATACGCTTTTTTTCTTAACGGAATTGGGAATTGCCTATTTTAAAGATGAACGATTCTACCCCTTCTTTTACGAAACCTTAAAAATAGTTTACGATTTTTGTTTTTATAAAAATAACTTTTATTTGGCCACCAATTCGGGACTTTTCAAAATAATTGCTAATAATCAAAAATTAGATACCCTTTTAAATGATAAGACGGTCCGTTTATATCCGACATTAAAAAAAGATACGCTTTTTGCCTTGGCTTATGGTTGGGCACCAACAACCATTGGCTATCTCTTTTTATTAAGTGATACTACTCCTCAAAAAATTTGGTTTCCCACAATATTTTCCCAAATTATTTCGGATGCGGTTCTCGATGGCAACGGTAATCTCTACCTTGCCCATTTTATGGTTTATCCGGGTGTTAATATTATTTCTTTAATTAAACCCGATAATTCGATTATTTTTCTTTCCGATACCTTAATTAATAGTAGAAGTTTGGCAATTGATCAAAAAAATCGCTTATGGATTGGTCATTGGGCAATAAATGGCGGGGTTTCTTGTTATTTACCCGAAGAAAATCGTTTTCAAATCTATCAATGGGGAGAAAGGAGCCTCAAAAATGTAATTGGCGGAATTTCTATTGATTATTATGATACCAAATGGATAAGAAATGGTGAAAATATCATTGCTTTAGATTCTTTGGGTAATTATTATGAATTTAATATTCTTAATCTTGGAAGATTGGAAGAATTGGCTATCACCCGATTTGCCTTTGATAAAAAAAATCGGGTATATTTAGGAACTTCAAATGGCTTATTAATGATTGACCATAAAAATACCTTGAACAATTTTAATGACGACGAAATTAAAATAATTACTGATGGTCTTCTTTCACCCATTATCAATGCTTGCTGTTGCGACCGAAAAGGAAGAATTTGGGTGGCGACACCCAATGGCGCTGGTTTTTTAAAAGATGATTTTACTTTCGAAATTTTTACTACCCAAAATAGTGGTCTTTTAGCTAATGAAGTCTATTTTGTTGATTGTGATAAATATAACCGGATTTGGTTCTTAACCAAAGAAGGAATCTCCCTTTATTATCCCGAAAAGAAAAAATGGAAAACCTTTAATCAATATTTCTTACCCAATTGGGAAAAAAGAAGTAATTTTTATCGCTCTTTTACCATTAACGACTATTTTGGCGAAGTTTTAATTGCTACCGAAAATGGTTTAATAAGATTTCCCTATCCCGAAGAACCGTTTGTCCCTTTTGAACCTAAGATTTATCCCAATCCGATTGTTAAAGATAAAAATGATGTTTATTTAAAAGTAAGTAATCTGCCACCAAATGCTAAGTTAAAAATCTATAATTTTTTAGGCAAGTTAATGGCCACGGATAAAGATTTTAAAAAAGATAATAGTGATTTTCTAATTAAAATTGACCAAAAATTTAAAGGCGGTTTATATTTTTTAACCATTGAAACGGAAACAGAAAAATTTGTCGAAAAATTTATCGTCGTTGAATAAAAAATTTTTTTATTTATAATTTTTTATGATTGCCATAATTATCGGTTCCAAATCAGATATTAACTATGTCGAAGAAGGAGTAAATTTTTTAAAAAATTTTGAAATTCCTTACGAATTAAAAATTCTCTCCGCCCATCGCACCCCAGAAGAATTAAAAGAATATGTATTGGAATTAGAAAAAAGAGATTTTCAAGTAATCATTGCCTGCGCCGGTATGGCTGCCCATTTACCCGGAGTGATTGCCAGTTATTCTAACTTGCCAGTTATTGGTGTACCTTTGCCCACAAGTTCTCTTCAAGGTTTAGATGCTTTATTAGCCATTGTCCAAATGCCCGGTGGAATACCAGTAGCCACCATGGCAATCGGTAAAGCTGGCGTTATTAACGCCTGTGTCTATGCTTTGCGGATTTTATCATTAAAATACCCAGCCATAAAAGAGAAATTGGAAAAATATAAAAAGGAAATGAAAGAAAAAATTTTAAAAGAAAATCGATGAAAAAATTGATTTTTTTTCTCTTATTAATTTTTTTGATTCTCTATTCGCAGGAGAAAGGGGGAAAAATGAAATTACCTCAGCCAAGATATAAAAGCGAAGTGAGTGTCGAAGAAGCATTATTAAGACGAAGGTCGGTAAGAAGTTATAAAAAATCACCGTTAACTTTGGAAGAAGTTTCTCAATTATTATGGGCAGCTTACGGAATTACTGCGGATTGGGGTGGGAAAACCTGTCCTTCAGCGGGGGCAACCTATCCGTTGGTAATTTATTTAGTAGCCGGCGAAGTAAAAGATTTAAAACCTGGTGTTTACCAATATCTTCCCGAAGAACACAGTTTAAAATTAGTATTGCCTAAGGATGTGCGCAAAGAATTAAAGACTGCTGCTTGGGAGCAGGAATATATTTTAAAAGCGCCCATTGATATTGTCATCGCTGCTGATTACCAAAAAACAACCGCCCATTACGGCGAAAGAGGTATAAGATATGTTTATATGGAAGTTGGTCATTGTGGTGAGAATATTTATCTTCAATGTGAAGCTTTAGAATTGGGAACGGTGGCGATTGGTGCTTTTAACGATAAAGAGGTAAAAAAGATTCTTAAGATAAAAGAAGATGTGCTCTACATTATGCCGGTTGGGAGAAAGCCGTGAAAATTTTTAAATGAAAATAAATGAGTTTGATTATTACCTTCCTAAAGAATTAATTGCCCAGGAACCACCAAAAAAAAGAGGGTATTCCCGTTTATTAGTTGTTGATCGAAAAAAGAAAACTTTTGAAGAAAAGATTTTTAACGAAATTATTGAATACCTAAATCCCGGAGATTTGATTGTTTTTAACAATACCAAAGTAATTAAAGCGCGCCTTTACGGAAAATTGCCTAACGGCAAGAAAGGTGAGATTCTTTTATTAAGAAAAATTGGTGAAAATACTTGGGAAGCCCTTTCGCGACCAGCAAAGAAGATGAAAGTCGGAACGGTTTTAAAAATTGATAATTACGAAATAAAAATTTGCGAGAGAAAAAAAGAAGGGATAAGAATTATTCAATTTTTGAACTCGACCGATAAAGAGGTGATAGAAAAATACGGAAATATTCCCTTACCCCCTTACATAAAAAATCCGGAGATAAAAGAAGCTGATTATCAGACAATCTTTGCCGCTAAAGAAGGAGCGGTAGCTGCACCGACCGCTGGTTTCCATTTTACTTCCGAGCTCTTAGAAAAGATAAAAGCTAAAGGAGTAAAGATTGGATTTTTGACTCTTCATTGCAGTTTGGGTACTTTTCGACCAATTAAAACTGAAAACATTGAAGAGCACCAAATGTATTACGAAGATTACGAAATTTCTGAAGAATTAGTTAAAAGTGTGGAGGAAGTAAAAAAAGAAAATAAAAGGGTAATCGCCTGCGGAACAACTGTTGTTCGGGCCTTAGAAAGTCAAATGAAAGAATTTGGTAAACTGATTCCTGGCTATTATTCCACTAACCTTTTTATCTATCCGCCTTTTAAATTCCAAATTATTGACGCTTTAATCACCAATTTCCATTTACCAAAATCAACTTTACTTTTATTAGTCTGTGCTTTTGCTGATAAAGAACTTATTTTTCGGGCTTATCAATATGCGATTGAAAGAAAATTTTATTTTTATTCTTTCGGCGATGCCATGTTGATAATTTGATGATAATTTGAAATGTTAAAAATTTCAGAAATTTTAAAAGCTACTAAAGGTGAAGTTATTAATAATTTTGCTGATTTTTCAATTGCTGGGATAAATATTGATTCTCGAAAGATTAAAACTGGAGAATTGTTTGTTGCCATAAAAGGGAAAAATTTTGATGGCCATGATTTCATTAAAGAATCGATAATCAAAGGTGCCCAAGCAGTAATTTTTGATGATTTTTCAAAAATAAAGGATTTATTACCTTCGCCTATCCCTTTTATCAAAGTTAATGATACCAAAACTGCCTTGGGAGACTTAGCCCAATATTATCGAAGTCTTTTTAGCTGTCAAACTATTGCGGTTACTGGCAGTAATGGCAAAACCACGGTAAAAGAAATGGTCGCTTTTTTATTAGCAAAGAAATTCAAAATTGTTAAGGCTCCCGAAAGTTATAATAACGATATTGGTGTACCCTTAACAATTTTCCAATTGCAAAAAGATATCGATTTTCTAATTTTAGAAATGGAAATGAACCAATTGGGAGGGATAAAAAGATTGTGTGAAATTGCTAATCCTCAGATAGGAATTATTACTAACATTGGTGACACCCATTTGGAGTTTCTAAAGGACCGCAAAGGGGTGGCTAAAGAAAAAAGTGAACTTTTAGAATATCTTTCACCAAAAGGAATTGCCATTCTTAATAATGATGACCTTTTGATAAAAGAAGTAAGTAAAAATTTTTCTTTAAAGAAAATCTTTTTTGGCATTAAAAACCAAGACTGCGAAATATTTGCTACTCCTTTAGAATTAGGAAAAGAAAAGACTAAAATTTTATTTCTTAATATTAAAGAACTTGAACTTCCGCTGATCGGTATCCATAATATTTATAATTTTTTAGCCAGTATCAGTGTAGTCAAAGCGCTCGATTTGGATATTTTTCAATTTCTTGATTTTAAAAATTTCCAACCGCCACCTTTAAGAAGTCAGATTTTTCCGCTCAATAAGAAGATCAAAGTAATCCTTGATTGTTACAATGCCAATCCTTCTTCGATGGAAATGGCATTAGAAAATTTAAAGTTGATCTTTAAAGAAGAACGAAAAATAGGAATTTTGGGCGATATGAAAGAATTGGGTGAAAAAAGTGAAGAATTTCATTACCAATTAGGCAAAAAGGCAAGTACGGTATTTGCTAAAATATTTTTCTACGGTGATTATGGTGAAATCGTTAAAAAAGGATTTTTAGCTAATAACCGAAAAGCCGAAGATTTTTACCATTTTTCTTCTCTTAAAGAATTGATAAAAACATTAATTGACATTTTAGAGGAAGGGGATATAATTTTAATTAAAGGTTCCAGGGTTTTAAAAATGGAAGCGATATTTTATCAATTAAAGGAGTATTATGGAAAAGAGAGAAATTAAAATTACTGATACTACTTTACGCGATGCCCATCAATCTCTTTGGGCTACCCGAATGAGTATTGATGATTTTCAGGAAATCTTACCCAAATTTGATGAGGTTGGTTATTATTCCTTAGAAATGTGGGGTGGCGCCACTTTTGATGTTTGTCTCCGTTATCTTTTTGAAGATCCTTGGGAAAGACTTTCTTATATCCGAAAGCATATTAAAAAAACAAAATTGCAAATGCTTCTGCGGGGACAAAATATCGTTGGTTATAAAAATTATCCTGATGATCTACTAATTGCTTTTATTGAAAAAGCCAGCGAACGGGGTATTGATATCTTTCGGGTTTTTGACGCCTTAAATGATACTCGAAATTTAATGGTAGCCATCAAAACAATCAAAAAGTTAAATAAACACTGCCAAGGAACAATCTGCTACACTATTTCGCCTATTCACACAATTGAATATTATCTTCAGAAGGCAAAGGAGCAGAAAGATTTAGGAATTGATAGTATTTGCATAAAAGATATGGCGGGTATCATTTCGCCCAAAGTGGCTTACGAGTTAGTAAAAGCCTTAAAAGAAGAAATCAAACTGCCAGTTCAACTTCACACCCATGCCTCTTCTGGAATGGCGGTGGCTTCTTATTTAAAGGCCATTGAAGCCGGTGTTGATATCATTGATACCGCTCATGCTCCCTTAGCCTTTGGTACTTCTCAACCAGCCATTGAAACGATGCTTTTTATTTTTGAAGATTTAAACATTGAAACCAACCTTAATAAAGAAGCGATTAAAGCAATTTCCGAACATTTTGAGCAGGTTAGGAAAAATAAAAAAATAGTTTACGAAAAACTGGTGGATGAAGAAGTTCTTCTCCACCAAATTCCTGGGGGCATGGCTTCTAATCTTTATTCCCAATTAAAAGAGATGAAAGCGGAAGATAAATTGCCGGAAGTTTTAAAAGAAGTTCCTTTAGTAAGGAAGGATTTAGGTTATCCCCCATTAGTAACACCAACCAGTCAAATTGTTGGTGCCCAAGCAGTTTTTAATGTTCTTCATGGGAAAAGATATCACATTGTTCCTAAGGAAGTGAAAGATTATGTAAAAGGACTTTACGGAGCACCACCCGGACCAATTAAAAAGGAATTGATAAAAAAAATTCTTGGTGAAGAAAATCCAATTAACTGTCGACCAGCCGATTTACTGGAACCGATTTTAGAAAAAGTGAAAAAAGAAGTTCCGCAAGATTTAATTGAAAAAGAAGAAGATTATCTCACCTACGCCCTTTTTCCCGAAGTCGCTCGAAAATTTTTTGAAAGAAGGAAAGAAAAATTTAAGGAGGAAAATATGAACGAAAAAAGTTATACTGACAAAAATAGCAAAAAAGATATTAAATATTTAGAAGCAATTTTAAATCTGTTATCCCAATTCAAATTTTCTGAGATCAAGTTAGATTTAGGGGATATAAAAATTGAAGTAAAAACCTCCGGTACTAATATTACCCCTACCCTACCAAAAGTTGAAAAGGAAGAAAAGATTGTTTCGCCACCGCCTTCGGAAATAACTCCCCAAGAAGAAATCAAAATCCCGACCGCGGAAGAGAAAGAATACGAAAAGATTCTTTCACCAATGGTCGGAACTTTTTATCGCCGTCCTAAACCCGATGCCCCACCTTTTTGTGAAAAAGGTGACATTGTGGAAAAAGGAAGCACTCTTTGTATTATTGAAGCAATGAAGTTGATGAACGAAATTAAAGCCGAGAAAAAATGTAAGATTATTGATATTTTGGTGAAGGATGGTGAACCAGTAGAATACGGACAGCCCCTTTTTCTTATTGAAGAGGTTTCTTAAAATTTTGGCCATTTTAAAATCAAATTGTCATCTTTATTATATTGACAAAACAATTTTTTTTATTATAATTTAAAGTCAAATAGGAGGAATTATGGCATGCGCAAAAAAGTCAACCACTAAAAAAACAACCAAGAAAACAGCAAAGAAAAAATAACTTTCCTTTGGGGCGGACTTTATATCCGCCCCATCTTTTATGAAAGAAATTCGGCAAATTCTTTATTCGGTTTTTCCAAAAGAAATTTTAAATTTAGAAAAATATCTGATTAAAATTCAAAAATATAACTTAACTATTGTTTCTCTATTTGTTTATTTTTTATTTGAAAACAGTAATAAAAACCTTCTTTTCCTTTTAGCCGATTACGAAGCGGCGGAAAAGGCCTTTCAGAATCTTTTAAATTTTTTAAAGGAAGATAATCTTATTCTTCTTCAAAATGATTTATCATCAATAAAAAATTTATTGAAGAAAGTAAATAATAAAGAGAGATTTATTCTTCTTTTAGAAAAAAATTTTTTGGAAAAAACTATTCCTAAAAACTTAAATGATTTTTTATTAACTTTGACTAAGAACCAATATTTTCCTTACGAAACTCTCAAAACTTGGCTTTTAGAAAGTGGCTATCTTTTAACCGATTTAGTAAGGGAAGAAGGGGAATTTGCCCTTCGCGGTAGTATTATTGATATTTTTCCCAATGATACCGTTTCGCCAGTAAGGATAGAATTTGAAAACAACCAAATCATTTCTATTCGATATTTTGACGAATTAACTCAAAAATCGATTGCCGAATTAGAAAAAATTGAAATTACTGCCATTGCTACCAATAGCCAAAACCTTATTCCTTTAAAGGAATATTTAAAGAATTTTTTAATCATTAGTGATGAAAAACCGGAAGATCTTGAGGTTCATTACTTGTTTTCTGAAACCGGCGAGATTACTTTTCCCATAACTTCTGCTCCTAATTATCTGGGTGATTTGAAGTTATTAAAAAAGGAAATTGCTTTAAGTGACCATTTTTATTATTTAGTTATCTCCGGAAATCCGCCATCCTTACTCAAAGAGTTTTTTAACGAAAAAATCAAACATCTTTACGGATTTTTTTCGGAAGGGTTTGTTCTGCCCGATTTAAAAATTACGGTATTAACCGAAAAGGAGATTTATGGTTTTACTAAAAGAAGAGCCAAAAAGAAAAAATTTAAAGGTTTGCCTATTGATGATTTATTTGGTTTAGTGAAAGGCGATTATGTGGTTCATCAAGATTACGGAGTTGGTGTTTTTCAAGGAATTGGGAAGAAAGATTTTGGTTTTGGGGAGAAAGAATATTTAGTGATTGAATACCGCGACAATGACTTTCTCTATCTGCCGATAGAAAATTTTAATCTTTTAGAAAGATACATCGGCATTAGCGAAGAAAAACCAATAATTGATAAATTAGGAACTCCTTTTTGGCAAAAAACTAAAGAAAGAATTTTAAAAGAATGTGAAGAATTGGCTTTAGAAATTTTAGAGATTGAGGCTAAAAGAAAAACAATAAAAAGAGCACCCTACCTTTTAAATGAAGAATGGGAAAGAGAGGTAAAAGCTACCTTCCCTTATGAAGAGACTTTTGACCAAGAGAAAACTTTAGCCGAAATTAAAAACGATTTTTTAAAGGAAACACCTATGGAAAGATTGGTTTGTGGTGATACTGGTTTTGGTAAGACGGAAATCGCTCTCCGGAGTGCCCTTTGGGCAGTTAGCAACTACCGTCAGGTAGCCATTCTCTGTCCCACTACTTTATTAGCTATTCAGCACTATCAGAATTTTAAAGAACGATTAAAAAACTTACCCGTTCGGATAGCGATGTTATCAAGATTGACGCCCAAAGAAAAAGAGAAAGAAATATTAGCCGATTTAAAAGCCGGAAAGATTGATATTATTATTGGTACCCAGAGACTACTCAAAAAGGATGTCCAATTTGCTTTTTTAGGTCTCTTAATCATTGATGACGAACATAAATTCGGAGTGAAAGATAAAGAGCAATTAAAAAAAATAAAACCTAACATTGATGTGCTATCTTTAACGGCTACGCCTATTCCCCGGACTCTTTATCTGGCTCTTTCCGGATTAAAAAAAATTTCGGTAATCAATACTCCCCCAATTGGGCGAAAAGAGGTGATAACCAAAATAATTACTTGGGATGACCAATTAATTAAAGAAATAATTTTAAAAGAAATAAAAAGAGGTGGTCAGGTATTTTTTATCCACAATCAAATTAAGAATTTAGAATCGGTTTATGAACGATTAAAAAATTTATTACCGGAAATAAGCATCGGTATTGCTCACGGAAAACTCTCGGAAAAGAAACTGTCACAGATTTATTATGATTTCTTAAATCAGCAATACCAGGTTCTTCTTTCCACAATAATCTTGGAGAGTGGTATCGATCTGCCCAATGTCAATACCATAATTGTTAACCAGGCGGAAAGATTCGGTTTAGCCGATTTGCACCAATTAAGGGGTCGAGTGGGAAGAAGGGAACTCCAAGGTTATGCCTATTTTATTGTCTCTCAGCCCGAAAAATTAAAGGAAACCGCCAAAAAAAGATTATCCGCGCTCTTAGCTTACGCTAATTTAGGCGCCGGAATGAGAATTGCTTTAAGGGATTTAGAATTAAGGGGAAGCGGTGAAATCTTGGGTAAAAAACAACACGGTAATATAAAAAGAATTGGCCTTAATCTCTATTCCCAATTGTTAAAAGCTGCTATCCAAAAATTAAAAAAGGAAACCTTCCATAAAGAACCTTACTTAAAAATTGATGTTCCGGCTTATATTCCAGAAGATTTTATTGGTAATGCCTATCAGCGAATTGCTTTGTATCAAAGGCTTTTAAGATTAGCAAATGAAGAGGAATTAAAAGAATTGATTAACGAAATAAAAGACCGTTTTGGTAATTATCCCCAAATAATGGAAAACCTCTTTAAAATTGCTCATATTCGTCTCTTGGCTTTTAATAAAGGGATTGATAAAATTATTTATGAAAATGGCTTTTTCCTCATCGAGAAAGATAATCAAATTATTAAAAAAGAAGGTAATATCGATGATTTGCTGAGCGAGTTAAAACAATTTATTTGGTGAAACTTTTTTTAAAATAAAGAGTCAAATAAATAAAAAGGAGGGTTAAATGGCAAGAAGAAAGGTTACCGACGAAAAGAAAGCCTTCTTAGAAGCTTTAAAAAAGGATGGTGTAGAAATTCTCAGCGTGTATAATGAACCTTATAATAACCACTGGCAAATTTTTGCTCTGATTCCCATCGAAAAATGTGAACCCACACCCTTCCAAAGAGAAGTATCGGAAGCCCATCTTCTGCATTTAAAAAACTCCATTGACAAAATTGGGCGATTTTTAGACCCAATTATCATTGTAAGGACCAAAGATGGTAAATATTGGACTCCTAACGGCTCCCACCGGCTACACGCGATGAAAGAATTGGGCAAAGAAAAGATTGCGGCGATTATCGTTCCTGATGAGAAAGTAATGACCCAAATCTTGGCGATGAATGTGGAAAAGGCCCACAATATCAAAGAAAAGTCCTTAGAAGTAATCAAAATGTACCAACACTTTATAGAAACTGACGAAAATAGATTGGAAAGCGATTTGGCTTTTGAATTTGAAGAGCCTTTCTACATCACCTTGGGAGTTATCTATTTAGAACGGGAAAGATTTTCGGGAGCTTCCTATCTGCCCTTATTAAGAAGGATTGACCAATTTTTAGATAAACCTTTGAAAGATGCTTACGAAGAAAGGAAAAGAAGGGCAAAAAGAATTACCGATGAAGTCGAACCCTTGGTCCAAAACATTCTTAACAAGCTCTACGAAAGAGGAATAAAGATGCCTTTCTTAAAACAAATTGTGGTCTCCCAAAACAATCCTTTTAAACGCAAAAGGGGGCTCTTTGATTTTGATGAAGGGATTAACCAATTCATCCATAATCTTTCTCAATATGATGTTAGCAAGGTAAAAGAAGAGGAACTCTTAGAAGAGATGCCCGAAGAATAATTTTAATGGAACTTTTGGAAAGTGAACTGAAAGGCCGAGTAATTCACGACTTTCCTTATCCTTTAAAAAATCGAAAATGTCCCCATGCTGCTTTAATTTCGCTAACCAATTCTGGTGGGTGTTGGTATCGTTGCCCAATGTGTTATGCGCGGGCTTATCGCTGGTCAATCCCCGATAAAATTATTGTCTATAAAAATTTAGTTAGTAAGCTCCTAAGCGAGATTGAAGAACTAAAAATTGCTTTTCCCTTTTATTTAAGCCAAATAACTGACCCTTTACAACCAGTCAAAGAAGTAAGAGCCCTCACGGAACAGATCGTTAAAATCTTAATGGCTAAAAAATTAAGTTTCAAAATTGTAACCAAATCAGCCGACGGCGTTAACCAATTGATAAAAGAAAATAAGGAACTGTTAAAATATCCTTACTGGTTTTTAGCAATGACCGTGGAGGCACCGCCCGAAAAACAGATAATCACCAGTCCCTGGGCTTCGCCGATTAAAGAAAGAATTGCGATTATTAAAAAACTGACCGAAAAAGGGGTCGAAGTTGTCGCGCGCACCGACCCAACAATTCTGGGACTTATTGATAAAGAAGACTTAGCCTGGTTAGTTGACAAATTAAAAACTGCGGGGGTGAAGCACATTATTGCTTCTTGTGGTTATTATAACAAAATTTCGATGGAAAATTTAATTAATCGAATAAAAAATTCAATTTTTAAAGAACGGGCTAAAAAAGTTATGGATTACTATCAATATCATCCTAACTGGGAAAAGAAAAAATTTCTGGCTCCTTTAAAAATAAGAATTGAATTTCACACCACTTTTAAAAAATTGTGCGAGAAAAATGGTTTAACTTATGCGGTCTGTCAAGAATTACCAAAAGAATATGACTCACCGCAGTTACCATCCTGTGAAGGTTCAAAAAGAAATTTTGTCCATCTAAAAATCGGCAAAGAATTTATTCCCATCGATTGTTTTGGTGATTGTCTGCGCTCTTGTCCAAACTTAAAAAATCCGCCTTGTAAAATGCCGATTTTTCAGAAAGAATATCCTTATAAATTAAAAAGAATATTTACTGATTCTTGGTCGCTGGCACTATTTTAAATAATTGCCGTTTTATGTCTAACTGCGTGACAATTTATATTCACTGCTACCGGCAAAGAAGCAATATGACAGGGAAAGGCTTCAATAAAAACGGCTAAAGCCGTTATTCGACCACCAAAACCCTGGGGACCGATTCCTAATCTATTTATTCTTTCTAATAAATCTTCTTCCATTTCCGCATAAAAGGGGTCGGGATGGGTGGAACCGATTTCTCTTAATAATGCTTTTTTTGCCAAAAGAGCTGCGTATTCCAAGGTACCACCGATACCAACGCCAACTACTATTGGTGGACAAGGATTGGCACCACTTTCTTTTACCCGCTGAACGACATACTCCTTCACGCCTTCGATGCCGGCCGCCGGGGTTAGCATCTTCACTTCGCTCATATTCTCACTACCACCGCCTTTAGGCATTACGGTGATTTTAACCTGATTGCCTTTAACACAAGAAAGGTGAATTACTGCCGGGGTATTATCCTTAGTATTTTCTCTCCGAAAAGGGTCTTTAACTACTGATTTTCTTAAATAACCCTCAATATAACCTTTCCTTACCCCTTCATTTATTGCTTCGTTAAGGTCGCCACCAACAAATCTTACTTCGTTACCAACTTCTAAAAAAACTATTGTTAAACCAGTATCCTGACAAAGAGGCACCATTTCTTTTTTAGCAATTTCCGCATTTTCCAATATCTGTTTAAGCACTTCTTTTCCCAAGGGAGATTCTTCTTTTTCTATTGCCTTTTTAATTGCTGTTTTCACATCTTCTCCTAAAAGGCAATTAGCTTCGATACACAACTGGGCAACCTTGTTAGTAATTTCTTTCACATCAATTTCGCGCATCTAAACTCCTTTTTTAAATTAATGCTGGCTTTAAAACCCAAATTTCCCTTTCTTTGGGTAAAGTTTCTTTACTCACCTCCACCTCAGAAACATTTAACATTTTTACATTCTTTTTACCAACTAAAAAATCCTCTACTAAAGCGATAGGAAAATCAAGGACTGGGGTTTTAAAATGCATGGGAATGGTTATTTTGGGTTCTAAAAATTCTACAATCTCACCGGCTTCATCAGCATCAATTGTGTAATAACCACCAACGGGAATAAAAAGAATGTCAATTTCTCCAAGTTTCTTTTTTTCCTCATTAGTTAGTTGGTGACCGAGATCACCTAAGTGAACCAATCTCAAACCATCCGCTTGGATTAAAAAGATTACATTTTTTCCTCTTTCTTTTCCTTTACTTATATCGTGATAAACTTCGATACCAACAAATTTAATGCCGGAAATTTCCTTTTCTCCTGCTCCTTTTAAAATCTGGGGATTACCTTTGATAGTTTGGTAATGATTATGGTCGTCGTGTTCATGGCTTATGGTTACAATGTGCGCCTCTTCGGTTATCGGCTTGTAGCCAACAGCACCACCAAAAGCACCTGATTTATAAGGGTCGGTAATAATTTTTATATTATCCTTGGTCGTAATTAAAAAAGCTGCGTGCCCCAAAAATTTAATTTTCATAATCTTACCTCCCCATAAAATTATTGAAGAGGAATAACCGAAACCCGTTTTTTATTTTTGCTAACCCATTCAAATTTTACAATTCCATCGGTTAAAGCAAAAAGGGTGTCATCCCTACCCAGACCAACATTTCTTCCGGGTAAAAAACGGGTTCCTCTTTGTCTCACAAGAATATTTCCGGCTTTTACCAATTCACCGCCAAAAGCTTTAATTCCCAATCTTTGTCCGGGCGAATCTCGACCATTTCTTGATGAACCTTGCCCTTTCTTATGTGCCATATTACCTCCTTTTTATTATTTTTTGATTTATATTTATTATAACAAATCTTTTTTTAATTTCAAACAATTTTTGCTCCCGGATAATAATAAAATACTGAATCACCAATTTCTACCCCCAAACTTTTTGCCACTACGGGACATTTTGCCTTTAAGATGAAGAAAGCATCCCGTTCCCGATCAACCAAGGATTCATAATTTGCATGACCTTTAGCAATAATAATATCCGCCTCTTCGTAATTTCTTAAAAACTCTTCGCTTACTTTTTCAAAGTTAATTCCTAAAAAACCAGAACCAGTTTCAATAACTTCTCCCAGTTTATCCAGTTCCGCCTCTTTGGCATCTTTTAAAGTCACATCGTTCAAAATCGGTTCACTTTTCACGACGATGACCAATTTTAAAAAAGAAAGTTGTTCTAAAAGAAGTCGATCAAAATAAATTTCGCCAGCATTATCCAAAAGATATAAAAGCTTAGATGCCCCTTTTAATTTTTCTTTAAAAATTTTATAATCATCTTTTTTAAATGCCAAATTTTTCAAAGTTGCTTCCAAATCAAAATTGTCTTGGGGACCAATATCAATAATATTACCACAGGCCGCATACTTAATGGCGGTATAGATTCTATCCTTCTCTTTTTCTATTAAAATTTTGGCTTCGCTTGCCTTTTTTCTACCAATTTTATTCATCTCTTTTTTTAGTTCTAAGAAGGGGTCAGGATTTTTTAAATATTTATAAACTTCTTTAATGATGTAAGAAGTGAAGATACTTGGTGGGTCGGCTAATGATAAATTTCCCACCAGCTCCATTGCCAATTTGGTAACATTAACAAAATCCTCCTCACTTCCTTGGGCAAACAAAACAATCCTTTGGGCTTGTCGGATAACACAAGGAATACAATGGGCTTCGCTTCTCATCTTTAAGTTTTTTTTGGTTTTCTTTCCGCCGCAGGAAATAAAACATTATTTAAGATTAAACGGTAGCCCGGTGAGTTTTTATGAAGGTGAAGATTGGTTGGTGGGTCACCAATCCGGTGGGCATAATCTTCAGGGTCATGGCCACCTAAGCAAGTGATGGTGCCCTTGCCATAATTTTTGTGGATATATTTTACCTCTTCGGTATTTTTTACTTCCCCTAAAATCAAAACATCTTTTTTTAACCTTTCTCTTCGAAAACCAACATTCTGACCAAGAAATTCTTTAATTAAAGAAACATGGTTTTGAACAAGCATACACGGCACTGGATCATATTTGGCAGAAAAATCAAAAAGTGAAAAATAAACATCCTCTCCCCGCGCAATTGCTTCCTGATAGACATCAATATCCGAATGTTCGTATAAATAAGGGTCGGGATAAACAGTAAAATTTTCAAATAAAAGACAGTTATCATAATTAAGTTTTTTTTGATATTCTGGGTCAACACCATCACCATCAAACTCTTTGGGAACAATATCCGTGGCTTCGGCAGCTAAAGCAATATCCGGAGTATCAGCGGAAGAACACATAGCAAAAACCATACCGCCATCGTAAATATATTTTTTTATCGCTTTCACCACGGCCAATTTCAATTGGGAGACCTTTTTAAAACCAAGTTTTTTTGCCATCATTTCATTCATTTTCACTTCTTCGCGATACCAATCGGCATCCTTGTAAGAAGCATAAAATTTTCCGTACTGACCGGTAAAATCTTCGTGATGGAGATGGAGCCAATCATATTTATAAAGTTCACCTTTTAATACCTCTTCATCCCATAAAGTTTTATAAGGAATTTCCGCATATTCCAATGCCAATCTTACCGCATCATCCCAAGGTTCTTTATTTTGTGGGACATAAACGGCAATCTGCGGAGCCTTTTCCAACAAAATACTTGCCATATTATTTTCTTCAATTATTTTTCTTATTTCCCTTTCCTTTTGGATATCCACATATTCATAGCTCACACCTTTCAATTGGCATTCTTTCACCACATATTCATTATCAGGAAAAAGGAAAGAGCCACCGCGATAATTTAAAAGCCACTCCACCTTAATCCCCTTCGCCAATGCTCGATAGGCAATTCCGTAAGCCCTTAAATGGTCATTTTGGGTTAAGTCCATGGGAATCAAAATTTTTGTTAATAAAAAAAATAAAATCATTTAATAATCCTCGTGCCCGCTTTTTTCTCTAATGCTAGCTCAATATTTTCTGGCGAAGTAATTATTACTTCTTTTCCCCCATTTTTCAAAAATTCAATCGCCGCTTCAATTTTTGGTCCCATATTTCCTTTGGGAAAATGTCCTTCTTCGTGGTATTTAATGATTTCGGAAAGATTTACCTTTCGCAAAGGTTTTTTATTCTTTTTCCCATAATTTAAATAGACATAAGGAACGGCTGTGGAAATAATAAAAAGTTGAGCATTCAACTCCTTGGCCATTAAAGAAGCGGTTAAATCCTTATCAATAACACAGGCAATCCCTAAATAATCACCGTTCTTTTCAATCACACCAATACCACCACCGCCACCAGCAATTACAATTTTACCATCTTCTAAAAGATTTTTTATGGCATTAATCTCTAATACCTTTTTTGGCTTTGGTGAAGGCACCACCCTTCGAAAACCCCGATAGGCATCCTCAACAAAAATCCAGCCGTATCTCTTTTTTAAATTTTCCATCTCTTCTCGGGTATAAAAGGGTCCAATAGGTTTTGATGGTTTTTTAAAATCTTCATCATTCTCATCAACTAATACCCTGGTTATTAAAGTTACCACTTCTTTGTTTATTTTCTTTCTTTTTAAAACATTACTCATGGCTAAAGTTATCATATAACCAATTTCTCCCTGGGTCATCGCATTAGCAGAATCTAACGGTTCTTCGGGCAAAAAATTTCTTGCCAAATGGTTTTTTAAAAGGAGATAACCAACCTGAGGTCCGTTACCGTGGGTGATTAAAAGTTCATAACCATTTTCAATAACCGCCACTAAATTTTCACAGGTTTCATAAACAGTATTTAATTGGTCAGCAAAGGAGATACCACCACCTTCTTTTATTAAAGAGTTACCACCGATAGCCACAACGGCGATTTTTTTCATTAATTATTTTAATAAAAAATCCTTTAAAAATCAATGGAAAATTAGGGGTAAGATAAAAAACCTTTTTCCGTTAATAATATATGATGAAAAAAAATAAATGAAAAACTAAACAAAAGAATTAAAAATTATAAAGAAAATATTGATTTAAAGCTAAACAAAAAGAAAAAGGAAAAAATGGTTGCCAATTTTAAAAACTATCTTTTAGGAATTTTGCCCTTAGAAGAAAAATTGAAAGCCCTGCTTGATAAATATGGTGTTTTAGATGAACGTTTTTTCTATTATGCCTATTTGCGCGAAATTTATTCCTTAGCTAATAAATACCAGAAAAAAACCTTAGAAAAAGAGATTGCTTTAAGAATTAAAAAATGGGAAGCAAGGGGATTAAAAAAATCCCTTTTATTAAAAATTAAAAGCATCGTCAAAGGCAAATGAGAAGAAAAGGAACTTCCTACCCCCTACCACCTACCCTACGGTCCCCTCTTAGATATTAAAGGGCAGTCTTTTTAAGTAATAATTCCCAATTGAAATCAACTTCCCTTTGAATGAATTCAATCTCTTTTTCCGTTAAATGAGAAAAACGACCTTGAAGTCTTAAGTACTCTTTTACCGGAATATCTTTTGGTTTATAATTAATTGTGTATTTTATACCATCTTCAACCTCATATAATGGGAAAACTTTACAATCAACCGCCAATTGGGAAATGGTAACCATCAATTCCGGTGCCATTCGCCAGCCAGTTGGACAGGGAGCAAAGATATGAATAAAAGAAGTTCCCTTTTTCTCTTTTGCCTTTTTGAATTTATAAATCAAGTCATCAGGGAAACCGATAGAAGCAGTGGCGACATAAGGAATCCGATGAGCCGCAATTATTTCCGAAATATTTTTCTTCCTTTCTTTCTTAAAATGCTCACCCGGGGTAGTCGTTGTCCAAGCGCCGTAAGGAGTAGCCGAAGAACGCTGGATACCAGTATTCATATAGGCTTCATTATCATAACAAGCATAAATTATCTTATCATTTCTTTCGCAAGCAGCCGAAAGGGCTTGAATACCGATATCCAAGGTACCACCATCACCAGCAAAAGCTAATACTTCAATATCCGTCTTACCTTTTATCTCCAATGCTGCCCTGATGCCACTGGCAACAACGGCCGCGGTCTCAAAAGCGGTATGATAGACCGGTACTTTTAAACAATGCAAAGGAAAAGGTCCATCAATAATTGACCAGCAACAGGCAGGAATAACCACAATGGTATTCTTACCCAAAGCCTTTAGAGCTAATCTCATCGCATAGGCACCACCGCAACCCGGGCAAGCGAGGTGTCCCGGATGCAGGTATTCTTCGGTAAGATTAGCATATTGCCATTTCATAATCTCACCCCCCGAAAATAAACCATTTCTTCCGGATAATCTTTTTTGTAAGTGAAATCAATTATCTCCCTAATATCATCAGGCACCACATCTCGACCACCCAAGCCGAGCACAAAATCAAAAATTAATGGTCTTCTGATTTCATTATATAAAATTGACTTAATCTCTTGAGCAAAGATGCCCGAATGACCGAAACTGATATTCCGGTCAATTACCGCTACCTTTTCGGCTTTCGTTAATATCTCTTTAATTAAGTGAGCCGGTGAAGGTCGAAAAAGCCTAATTTTTAAAAGCCCAACCCGCTTACCTTTTGCCCGTTCCTCATCAATTACCTGGCGAGCAGTACCGGTAATTGTGCCCGAAGTTACTATTATCAATTTCGCATCATCACATTGATAAGCTTCCACTAAGCCATATTTTCTACCAAATTTTTGATAAAATTCGTTATCAACCTCTTCGGCAACTTTCAAGGCTTTTTGGTGGGCTAATTCAATTTTATATCTTATTTCGTAATAATGATCAGGTGAAGTAAGACCGCCAAAAGCCCTTGGGTCATTTATATCTAAAAAATATTTTGGTTTATAAGGTGGCAAAAAATCAGCCACTTCTTCCGGAAAAGGAATATCTACTGGTTCGGAGGTGTGGGATAAAACAAAGGCATCCAAAACCAACATCACCGGCAGTAAGCAGGTTTCAGCAATTTTAAAAGCTTGGATAGTAGTATCTAACACTTCTTGGTTGGATTCGCAATAAAATTGGACAAAACCAACATCCCTTTGGGATAAAGAATCGTTTTGATCGGTCCAAACTGACCAACCGGGACCCATTGCTCGATTAACATTAGCCAAAACAATTGGTAATCGACCACCAACTGCCCAATGGAGCATCTCATGCATCAGTGCCAAACCGTGCGCGGAAGTAGCGGTAAATGTCCGACAACCACAAGCAGCAGCACCAACACAGGCAGCCATTGCGGAATGTTCACTTTCCACTTTAATAAATTTTGCTTTCAAAAGTCCCCGGGCACAAAATTCGGATAGTAATTCCACAATCTGCGTCTGCGGGGTTATCGGATAAGCCGCAATCACTTCGGCCCGAGCCAAAAGGACACCATAAGAGACCGCGTGATTACCGGTAACTACCTTTTTTTGTCCATAAATAGTTTCAGCTTTCATTTTTCCCCCTCAAAAAACATACTGATTACATTTCTGGGACACTCATGGGCACAAACGCCACAACCTTTACAATAATCATATAAAATTTCGTAAGAGCCATTTTTCTTCAAAATGGCTAAATCTGGACAGAAAACATAACAGTTGTCACAATTATTACAAACACCGCAAGAGAAACACCTACTGGCTTCCGCCTGCGCTTCGTGATTATTTAAAGTGCTTACGATTTCTTTAAAATTTCCCTTTCGCTTATTTACCGGCAGTTTATCTTCTTCAACCCTTTTCTCTTTCTCAAAATAATAGGTATTAAGATTCTCATAGTTCACGAGATTAAAAACATCTTTTTTTGGTAGCTCGTAATTCTTTAAATAATGCAAGATAAGAAAAGCCGCTTTCCGACCGTAAGCAATGGCTTCCACGACGGTTTTTGGACCAGTAACACAATCGCCACCGGCAAATATTTTTTCTAAATTGGTTTTTCCCCACTCATCAGCCAAAATTCCTCTTTTGCCAATTATTTCCTTGGGTAAGATATCAACCGCAACTTGTTCACCAATGGCTTTAATAATGGTGTCGCCCTTAATGATAAAATTGGAATTTTTAATTGGTAGTGGCTTTCGCCGACCACTTTCATCAACCTCTTCGCTCAGTTTCATCTTTATACACTCTAAACCTTTCACTTTCCCTTTTTTATCTTTTATTATTTTTACCGGTGCTGTCAAAAAGATAATCTCAATACCTTCTTTTATTGCTTCTTCCACTTCCTCTTTTACGGCGGGCATCTCCTCTTTTGTGCGTCGATAAATAATTTTTACTTTGGCACCTTTTCTTAAAGCAACCCGCGCACAATCAATAGCAGTATTACCGCCACCAATTACCAAAACATTTTTACCAAAATATTGGAGCTTTCTTTTAAGATTTACGGCCTTAAGAAAATTTAAACCTAAAAATACTCCTTTCGCATCTTCATTAGGAATTCCCAATTCCTGTTCAACTTGGGCACCGATAGCTAAAAAGAGCGCATCGTACTCTTTTTCTAAATCATTTAAAGAAAAATCTTTACCCAATTCCTTTTCAAAAATAAACTTAGCTCCCATTTTTAAGATTTTTTCTATTTCCTTTTTGACAATTTCTTTTGGTAAACGATAATTAGGAATACCGTAAGCAAGAATTCCACCCGCAAAACTTTCTCTTTCAAAAATCGTTACCCCGATACCATTTTTTAAAAGATAATAGGCACAGGAAAGTCCACTGGGACCACTACCAATAATAGCCACTTTTTTATCACTTTTCAATTTTTCAACTTTTCTTTTTGGTTCGACAAAATTTAATCCGTAATCTCCCAGAAATCTTTCCACTGCGTGGATAGCCACACTTTCATCAAAATTACCACGATTACAACCCGTTTCGCAGGGATGATAACAAACTCGACCGGTGATTGCCGGAAAAGGGTTTTTCTCCAAGATTGTTAAATAGGCTTCCTCAAATTTTCCTTTCAAAGTTAATGCCAGATACTTCTGTACGGGTTCGTTTGCTGGACAGTAGTAATTACAAGGTGGTGTCTTCTCCACATATTGGGGATAAAAAGTCCGCCAAGTACCGGTTTTGTTAACTAAGGTAGTTTCCCAACTTATTGCCAATTCGGGATAATCACTAACTTTCAACTCTAACTTTTTCATAGGCCTCCTTACAAGCTAAAATATTTTCTTCTTGTTTTGTTTGAACATACTCTTTGATACTTTCCAAAACACTCTCTAAACTAACAAAAGGATTAATTTTAACAAAAGCTCCAAGCATTGCGGTATTAACAATCGGTGCGGTTTTTGTTCCTAAACGGTATTTTAAAGCAATCTGGGTGGCATCGCAAACCGCCACTTTATAATCAGGAAAAGAATAAAAAGAAGGTTCTTTATTACTATTTATCAATATTGTTCCTTTTGGCTTTAGCCCCTCAGTGACATTTACCTGTGCTAATAAGACTGGGTCTAAGATAATAATGTGATCTGGCTCATAAACTTTATAACGAATAACTATTGGCTTTTTATCAAATCTTAAAAATGCTTGAACAGGTGCACCTCTTCTTTCCACTCCAAACTCGGGAAAGGTTTGACAGTAATAACCCTCTTTAAAAAGGGCGGAAGCTAAAATTTCGGAAGCAATAACTGCTCCCTGTCCACCCCGGCCGTGAAAACGGATTTCAACCATTTCTCCTCCTACCATTTATAAACCATCCCGGCCCAGGTAAAACCTGTGCCGAAGGCACTCATTAAAATCAAATCACCATCTTTTATTTTACCATTGCGATAAGCCTCATCTAAAGCCACCGGAATGGTGGCGGCTGACATATTACCATATTTGTGTAAAATGATATAAGTTTTCTCTTCCGGAATTTTTGCCCTTTCATTAGTTGCTTGAATAATTCTCATATTTGCTTGATGGGGAATAAAAAGTTTAATCTCCTCAACGGTTACTTGAGCATCTTTTAGGGCTTTTTCCGCCGCCTTTCCCATCCAGATTACCGCGTGTTTAAAAACTTCGCGACCTTTCATGTGAACATAATGAAGCTTTTCTTTTACGGTCCTTTCCGATGCCGGCATTCGGGTACCACCGGCTGGTTGATAAAGCAATTCGGCTAACGAACCATCAGCTCCCAAGTTAGCCGATAAAATTCCCGAATCGCCATTGCCCGGAACCACCACACAGGCACCGGCGCCATCACCAAAGAGGACACAGGTTGCTCGGTCTTCCCAATTGACAACCTTTGACATCACTTCACCGCCACAAACCAAAACTTTCTTAGCCACCTTAGCTTCAATAAGACTACCGGCGACCAAAAAAGCATACAAAAAACCGGAACAACCGGCACTAATATCAAAAGCCCCTTGCCCTTTAATTTTCAATTTTTTTTGTAACCAACAAGCAGTTGACGGATAAACCGTATCCGGTGTGGAAGTGGCGACAATAATTAAATCAAGCTCTTCGGGTTTTATTTGGGCCATTTCTAATGCCCGAAGAGCTGCCTGGTAACATAAATCGGAAGTGGCTTCGTTTTCGGAAGCAATCCGCCTTTCTTTTATGCCGGTTCTTTCGGTTATCCATTCATCGGTAGTATCAACCATTTTTTCTAAATCAAAATTATTTATAACTTTTTCGGGAAGATAAGAACCGGTGCCAACAATTTTTATTTTTATCATAAAATTTTTTTATTTAATAATAATAAAAAATTTTTAAAAATCAATGAAATAATCGTTGCTTAATAAATGGCTATTACCAATATTAACTTTTTTTAAACCATATTTTAAGGCAATCTTTTTAGCCAGTTCGGCGTGGGCTTGAGAAGTTCTTGGCAAATCGTTCAAATAGAAGGTGGGATAATAAGCCAAGAAACTTAAAGGGATTTCCGGATTTATTTGGCTGATAAATTTTACAATATTTTCAATTTCGTAGAAATCCACATAACCCGGAACCAAAAGGGTGGCAACAACCAACAAAGGGGGTTCTTTTCGCTTTTCAAAAAACTGGGCACAATATTCAATATTCCGCAGGGTGTTTTGATTATCGGAACCAGTTAAAGTATAATGGATTTCTTTAGAAAAAGCTTTCAAATCAATTTTAATGATACCCCCACTTTTTAAAGCGAGATCAACAACTTTTTTAAAAATCTTTAAATTTAAAGAACCATTCGTTTCCAAACAGAGACGACATTTCTGTTTTGCCAAAATCTTTTCCGACAATTTAATAACATAATTGATATTTGGTGTTGGGTCGCCACCAAAATAGCAGACACAAAAAACTGAAGGATTAACTTTGGCTACCATTTCGGCTATTGAATATCTTCTTTTTGCGGGCAATCTAAAATGCCAATTCTGACAATAAAGACAGTTAAAAGAACAATGACGAAAGAAAATTGCTAAATTGTAACCTTTCTCTCTTCCCGGACAAATAAAACTGGCAACGCAATTTGTTGGTAAAGGATCGTAGTAAAAATCTAAATAACCAAAATCAGTCGACCTTTTGATAATCCCCTTTTCATTTTTTATTAGCCCACAATAACCAAGTTCATTATTTAACATTCGGCAGTCATTTACACATTGACCACATTTTTTGCCCGCTAAAGAATGAGGAACTTCTTCTGGCAAAGAGAAGGCTTTTTTTAAATTTTTGTGAATTTCCTTTATTTCTTCTTTTATTAAAGGAAAATTTTTTCTTAAACAATCAGCACAATAGCCGATCTTTTCCGAAATAATCCTTGACCTTTTATTACAACTACGGCAAGTTCCCATTTAATTAATTATAACCAATTTTATCTTATTGACAAATCATTTTAAAATGTTATAATATTAGAACCTTAAAAAGGAGGAAACAATGGCCGGAAAGGCAAAGAAAAAGGTCACTAAAAAAACTGTAAAGAAAAAGGTTACTAAAAAGGCAGCTGCTCCGAAAGGGCCGGTTTATGTTTGCTCGGTTTGTGGTGCCGAAATAATGGTAACTAAGGAATGTAGCTGCGAAGCTTGTGATTTCATCTGCTGCGGGCAACCAATGACCAAAAAGGAATAACCAAAAAGGTAGGCTATAGCAGAAAGAAAGAATAAAAAGAATATTTAATTTTCTTGATTTTTTAATATCTCTTTATTATAATTAAAAATGGATTTGATAAAATTTATTGAAGAAAATGGTATAGAATTTATTGATTTGAAATATGTCGATTTAATTGGCAATCTTTATCATCTTACTTTAACTAAAGAAAAATTTTTAAAAATAAAGGAAAAAGGAATTGGTTTTGATGGTTCTTCGGTTTTCGGTTTTTCTTTAAAAGAAGGGAGTGACCTCCTTTTGTTGCCCGATACCGAAGATTTTTTTATTGACCCAATTTATGAAAGAAAAACCCTTTCTTTTTTTAGTAATATTTTTTTAAAAAAAGAACCTTTCCCCAAAGACCCACGGCAAATATTAAAAAAAACCGTAGATTTTTTTAAAAAAGAAGTTAATGTTGATAGTATTCTTTTTCGCACGGAATTAGAATTTTATCTTTTGGAAGAAGCCGATTTCAACTTTAATAAGCTAAATGGTTATTACCATTTTTCTTCGGAAGAAAAAAAAGAACGCAATGTAAAATTACCTTACGAAAAATCTTATCACCAAACGCCCCCTTTTGACCGCTATTACGAACTTCGGCAAGAAATTGTCATCCGCGCAAAAGAAATCGGTATCGATATTAAATATCACCATCACGAAAATGGTCAGTTTGGTCAGGAAGAGATAGAAACCGAATTTTATTCTCCTTTAAAGCTTAGCGATATTATTCTAATTTTAAAATATTTAATCAGAAACTTGGCTAAAAAAAATAACAAAATTGTTACTTTCCTTCCCAAACTTTTTTACCAAGAAGCTGGTAATGGTTTACATTTTCATTTTCAAATTTTAAAAGAAAACAGAAATTTACTGATAAACGAAAATGGCGAATTAAGTGAAGAAGGGCGATATTTTATTAACGGCGTCTTCACCCATTTAAAAACCTTGGCTGCCTTTAGCAATCCTTCTTCCAATTCTTACCGGCGATTGGCTTCCGGTTTTGAAGCCCCCCAGATTTTAGCTATTGGCATTGGCACCCGAACAACTGTTTTTCGAATTCCCGATTATTTAGAAGAGAAGGAAAAAACAATTGAATTCCGTTTACCCGATGCCCTTAGTAATCCTTATTTATTAATATCGGCCTTTCTCCTTGCTGGTTTCGACGGCATTAAGAAAAAAATGGTTACTCCCCAAAATTATTCTCTGCCAAAAAATTTAGAGGAAAGTTTAAACTCTTTGGAAGAAGATAACCAATTTTTATTGATAAATGATATTTTTAACCAAGAAATCATTGAAGAATGGTTAAGGCTTAAAAAGGAAGAATTAAAGTTGATAAAAGAATTTCCCCATCCGGTAGAATATTTATTATATTTTAACTTATGAAAGAAAAGATTTACACTGATAAAGCACCCCGACCAATTGGTCCCTATTCCCAAGCGATTAAATTTGGCAAGCTGATTTTTCTTTCGGGTCAAATTGGCATTGATCCCAACACTAACGAACTGGTAAAAGGCGGTATTGAGGCGGAAACTAAACAGATTTTTGAGAATATTATCAACATTTTAAAAACTCAAAATGCCAATTTAGATAATGTTTTGAAAGTTAATATTTATTTAAAAAACTTGGCGGATTTTCCCAAAGTTAATGAAATCTATCAAAATTATTTTAAAGAAAATTTTCCTGCCCGAACCACTATTGGTGGTGTTTCTTTGCCCAAAGATGCTTTAATTGAAATTGATGTTATTGCTTATCTTCCTTAGCATTCCTTTTATTAACAAAGATAGTTTGATAAATGCTGGTTTAAATTATGGTTATAATTTAGATTTTCGTAAGGCCGAATCTTGTTTTTATTCCCTTAGTAAATATTATCCGGATTTACCAGAAGGTTATTTTTTTCAAGGTCTTTTATTACAATTTATTATGCTTGATAATTTTAGCGATTTATATAAAGAAAAATATTATGAACTTATAAAAAAAACGATCACTTTGGCAAAGAAAAATAATTCTTTTTTCTATTTAGGAAGTGCCTATCTTTATTGGGCACTTTTTGAAGGTTGGCGAAAAAATTATTGGCAAAGCTATATCCTCGGTAAGAAATTACCAAAATATTTCCAAAAGGCTTTAGCGAATAAAGAAAATTTGACTGATTGCTATTTAGGACTGGGACTTTATGAATATTTTAAAACAAAAGCGAATAAATATCTCTTAGGATTGAAAATCTTTGGCAATAAAGAAAAGGGATTAAATTTTCTTTACCAAGCAGCTAAGGAAGCAAAAATTTTAAGGATTACCTCCCAATATGCCTATGCCTGGGTATTGATTGAAGAAAAAAGATTTGCCGAAGCCGAATCGATTCTAAAAAATTTAATAACTTCCTATCCTTTTAATAAAGTTTTTTTAAGACTATTAAGAGACCTCTATTTTAAAAAAGGTGACTATCAGACATGTTTGCAGATTGCGGAAAAACTACAGGATTTAGAAAAAAGAAAGGTTTTAGAAAACGAATTGTTAATGGGTAAAGCTTATTTTTATCTTAAAGATTTTAAGAAGGCAAAAGAGCATTTTGATTATATTATTAAAAATAGAGAAAATTTTAAAAAATTAGTTAGGTTTAAAGACCATTATCAGGAAGCTTTAAAATATTATCAGAAATTAAAATGGTATTAATTATTGGTGTTGGTAATCGCGACCGGGGTGATGACGGTATCGGCAGTATTATTGCCGAAAGTTTAATAAAAGAAGGCTTTGATAATGTTTTGGATTGCGAAAGGATTCCCGAAAATTATTTATCAAAAATTATTGAGCAAAAACCAAAAAAGATTATTTTTATTGATGCTGGTGACTTTGGCGGTAAAGTTGGCGAAATAAGGGTTTTTAAAAAAGAAGAATGGCAAAATTTCAAAAAATTTACTTTTTCCACCCATACTTTACCTTTAAATATGCTTTGTTCTTTAATTGAAAAACTTATCAACTGCGAAATTCATATCTTAGGCATCCAAGTTAAAGCAATCGCTTTTTATCAAGGACTATCCGAAGAATTAAAAGAAAATTTACCAAAAATTATTGAGCAAATTAAAGAATTTTTAAAAGAAAGAAAGTATGGAACTTACTTATGAGAAAGTAAAAAGGGGATTTATATTTCAAAAAATTTCTGGTTTATTTGAACTGGCAAAATATGCCGGCGGAAGCGAAAGGATTAGAATTGCTCCGGATACGGTAACGGAAGTCTTTCTTTCTAAAAGAAACGCCGAAAATTTTAAGAAAAAAACAAAAATCTATTTCTTTTCTTTTTTAACGGTACCTTTTATTTTAGGTTTAATAATCGGAATCATTGGCGAATGAAAAATAATAATTACCAATGGTTAATTAACAATTTAGTAATTCTAAAAGAAGAATTAAAAAAAGAGATTGATTTACCAGTTCCTATTTTAGAAATTCTTTTCCGCCGAGGATACCAGACAAAAGAGGCGATTGAAAAATTTTTAGAACCGAAAGCCAAAGATTTATATTCACCTTTTTTGTTGCCCGATATGGAAAAAGCTTGCGAGCGAATAAAGGCCGCCATAAATAAAAAAGAAAAAATTCTTATTTTTGGTGATTACGATGTTGACGGAATCACCGCCACCGCGATTCTTCTTAATACCTTAAAAAAAATTGGTGCTTTAGTAAATTTTTATATTCCCCATCGGGAAAAAGAAGGTTACGGGCTTTCGGATACGGCTATTCTTTATGCGAAAAGTCACGGTTATAAATTGCTCATCACCGTTGATTGTGGAACCAGTGATTATCCCCAAATTGAATTTGCTAAAAAACTGAAATTAGATGTTATCGTCTGTGACCACCACGAGGTTCAAAAAGAATTAAAATCGGCTTTTGCCTTTATTAATCCCAAAAGAAAGGATAGTAATTATCCTTTTAGCGAACTGGCGGGCGCTGGTGTGGCTTTTAAATTAAGCTGGGCTTTACTTCAGATTTTTAATTTAAAAAAAGAAGACTTAATTGAAAATTTAGATCTGGTTGCTTTAGGGACAATCGGCGATATTGTTCCCCTGGTCGATGAAAATCGGGTTTTGGCAAAATTAGGATTAAATTACCTTAATAAAAGAAAAAGATTGGGCTTAAAATATCTTCTTAAAGAAGCCGGATTAAAAAATAAAGAAATTACTTCTTACGATGTTACTTTCCTAATTGCTCCCCGCCTCAATGCTTCCGGAAGAATAACCCATGCCGAAAAGGCAGTAAGATTATTATTGACAGAAAATGAAAAAGAGGCGGAAGAATTGGCCAAAGAATTGGAGAAAGACAATAAAAAAAGGCAGTTATTGGAAGAAAAGATTTTAAACGAAGCTTATAAAATTATTGAGACGGAAAAAAAGGGAGATTTACCAATTATTTTATTAGGGAAAGAAGGTTGGCACGAAGGAGTAATTGGTATTTGTGCCGCCAAAATTGCGGAAAAAATCTATCGACCAACAATTTTATTCAATCTAAAAGAAAAATATGCCAAAGGTTCGGGCCGAAGCATTCCCGATTTTCCCCTTTTTGAAGTAATCAGCGCCAATGCTCAACTGTTAAAAAAATTTGGTGGCCACAAATACGCCTGTGGCCTTTTACTAAATAAAAAAGATTTAAAAGCTTTTGAAGAGCAGCTTATCAATTACTGTGAAAAAAATTTTAGTAAAGATATTTATCAAAGAAAAATTTATATTGATTGTGAATTAAATTTAAAAGCAATTAATTTTGAATTACTCAATTATCTAAAAAAATTTGAACCCTTTGGAATGGAAAATCCAATGCCCATTTTTTTGACAAAAAACTTGGAAATTGTTGGTTTTCCGCGAGTAATTAACGAACGACATTTAAAATTTCGCGTGAGAGAAAACAAATTGGCTAAAGAGGTCTTCGAGGTTATTGCTTTCGACTGTTCGGCAGCGATTTTAAATTTAGAAATTGGCAAAGAAAACTATCTCAATCTCATTTATACTTTTGGTGAAGATTCCTTTTTTGGGAAAAAAAGAATCGTTTTGTACGCTAAAGATTTTAACATTAATGTGGCAGAAAATAAAAATTGATAATTTGGTCTTCTATCTTTTTAATTATAAAAAAGTTAATGTCTATTTTTTTACTCGCCAAGGAGGCTATTCCCAAGGTCCTTACCGCTCTTTAAATTTTTCTTACGAAGTTGGTGATGACCCCCTTTTAGTAGAAAAAAATTACGAAAAGATAAAGGAGCTTTTAAAAGTAAAAACAATCATCACTTTAAGACAATACCATTCTAACAAAATAGTTATTATTAATAACGAAAATTACGAAAAATTTGGCGATGGTCTTTTAACTCAAAAGAAAAATATTTTATTAGGCATCAAAGTGGCTGATTGTTTACCGGTAGTTCTTTTTTCGGAAGATAATAATCTGAGTGGTATTTTTCATATTGGCTGGCAGGGATTCTATTTAAAAATAACCGACAAAATTATTGAACTTTTTAAAAATTATCCTAAGAAAATATATTTTTTACTTTTGCCCAGCATTGAACAAAAATGTTATCCAGTGGATTTTTATCTTTATGAAAAATTTAAAAAAGTTTTTGACCAAAAATTGCTGACAAAAATCTTTTCCCTAAAAGATAACCAATGTTATTTAGATTTAAGAAAAGGGGTAAGAACGATTTTGAGCAACCACTTTATCGAACTTCCGGAATTAAATCTCTGTTCTTTTTGTGAAAAAGAGGAATTATATTCTTATCGCCGTGATAAAATTACTGGCCGAAATTTAGCCGGCGTCCAAATTAGTGCCTAAAATTTTTTTATTTATAAAATCAACAACCGCCTTTCTTATAATTGGATTTTGGGGTAAAAAAATGTGCACTCCCCGAAAATTATCTAAATAAGTTTTATAAGGAAAAGGACTGAGCACCAAACCATTTTGAGTATAAAGAATTTTTTTAAATTCTTTCCATTGCCGATAATTCTTTAAAAAAATTTTTTTGATGGTTATCCCTTCTTCGTCTAACTGATAGGTGATTTTAAAAAAATAATTATTAAGGGTTGCCCAAAAGAGCAGTAGCGCCAAAAGAAACCAGAGAAAACCCCAAAAGAGTAATAAAATAATTAAAAGAGAAAATAAAAAAATAGAAACGAAAATAGATTTTTTAAAATTATTTTTAAAATGGAAAATTTCGTATTTGATTTTTTCCACGCCAAAATGGGCCCGGTAGGAATCGAACCTACGACCTGCTGATTATGAGTCAGCTGCTCTAACCTGCTGAGCTACGGGCCCTTTATATAAAAATATAACTATTTTTAAAAAAATGTCAACAATATTACAAAGAAAAAAAGCCTTGTGGAAGCGGGAATCCAGTTAAAACAATTTGATTTTTTATTTTAATTTTTTATAATAACTTAATGACCATTTTAATAGTTTTTATTTTTAACATTTTTGTTTATAAAGATAGTTTACCCAATGGATTAAAAATTTTAATTTACCCGGATACTAACAGTGAAATCGTGAGCTGCCAAATTTGGTATAAAGTTGGTAGTTATTATGAGCCCGAAAATTTAACGGGCATTTCTCATTTGTTAGAGCATATGGCATTTAAGGGTAGTAAAAATTTTCCCAAAAATTCTTACAGTGAAACGGTAAGAGCCTTAGGGGGCATTGACAATGCTTTCACTTCTGAGTTATTTACTGCTTATTGGGCAGATGTGGGTAAAGATTATTACGAAATCGTTTTAAAGATGGAGGCTGACCGAATGGTCAATCTCACTTTGGCAGAAAAAGATTTTGAAAGTGAGAAGCGGGTAGTAATGGAAGAACGTCGGTTAGGCGAAAATACTCCTTACTCTTCTTTATGGGAAGGGTTTTCGTTAATAAGTTATTTTCTTCACCCTTACCGCCAGCCAGTAATTGGCTGGATGCCGGTTTTAGAAAGGATAAAAAGAGAAGATTTGGTAAATTGGTATAAAACTTATTACCAACCCAATAACGCTTTAATTATGCTGGCGGGTAATATAAAAATTGATGAGGCTTTAAAAAAGATAAAAAAATATTTTGGAAAAATAAAAAGCAAAGGAAAAATAAAAGAAAGATTCACTTTTGATTTTCCCCTAACGGGAGAAAGGAAGATTGTTATTCGCAAAGAAGTGACAACCCCGATGATGATAATTGGTTTCAAAACTTGTTCCCCAAAAGATAGTGATTATTATCCTTTAGAAGTTTTGGAATGGCTTTTACTAAGGGGTAAAACGGCTTATCTTTATCAAAAATTAGTAAACGAAAAAAATCTTTTAATAAGCATTAGCGGTGGCTCCGATATCCAAAAGGATACCGGGATTTTCTATTTCTTTTTAACTGCTGAAGATAGCACTAAACTTTTTTTAGCGGCAGAAGAAATTTATAAAGAGTTAGAAAATATTGGCCAAGAGAAGTTAAAAGAAGAAGATTTAAAAAGAATTAAAAATCGGGTATTGGCCGAATACATCTTTGCTAAAGAAAGGGTAAGGAATATGGGTTTTGCTCTGGCTTCTTTTGAAATTCTTTTCGGCACTTATAATTTTTTTGAAGAATATCCCCAAAAAATTGAAGCGGTAAAAGAAGAAGATATTAAAGGGGTAATTAAAAGGTATTTCCAAAAAGATAAAAGAATTACGGCTATCTTATTGCCCAAATAATTATGTGGCTGTTTTTTTGGTTATTATTAAATTTAAAAGAACCAATAATTAAATTTCCAGTAATTAGTGATAGTTTAACTAACGGATTAAAAATCTATGGCTATTATGATAATAAACTACCAATGGTGAGATTAAGAGTAATAATTAAAGCCGGCAGTGCCTATGACCCAAAAGAAAAGGAGGGTTTAGCTAATTTAACTCTTAATCTGCTCTTGCGGGGAACAAGAAATTTTACTTATAGTGAAATCTATAATTTTGTTGAAAGTTTTGGCGGCCGCTTAGAAGGTTATTGCGACCACGATTTTGCGCAAATTGAAATTGTTACTTTGAAAAACTATTTAGATACGATGTTTTTTCTTTTGAAAGAAGTTTTAACGGCTCCTCGTTTTGCTTATGAAGATTTTATAAAACTAAAAAGAGAAATTAGTGGCCAGATAAAAACTAACGAAAATTTTCCCAGCTATATCCTTATTAAAGAATTTTTGAAAAACTTTTATCCCCCTGATCACCCTTACCGCCATTTACCGGAAGGCGAAATAAACTCTTTAGAGAAGATGGCAATTAGTGATATTAAAAATTTTTACGAAACTTATTATCACCCCAATAATTACTTCTTTATTCTTGTGGGTGATTTTTCGTTTGAAAAAGTAAAAGAAAAAATAAAGGAACTTTTTGGCAATTTACCAAAAAGGGAAATTCCGAAAATAGAAATAAAAAGCCCACCATTTTTAAATAAACCTAAAATGGTGGTAATAAAAAAATCGGATATCAACCAATCTTATATCCTTTTTGGTTGGCCGGGTCCAAGAGGCAATGATCCGGATGTTATCCCTTTAAGAGTGATGAATTTTATTTTTGGCGGTGGTGCTTTAAATTCGCGCTTAGGAAAATTGATTAGAGAAAAGGAAGGATTGGCTTACGATGTTGGCTCTTATTTTACTCGGCGATATTTTCCCGGACATCTTGCTTGTGACTTACAAACAGCAATTAAAAATACTGACTACGCGATCGACTTAGTATTAAAGGAAATAAAAAATTTGAAAGAAAAGGGAATTAAAAAAGAAGAACTCCAACAAGCAAAAAGATTTTATTTTGGCAATTTACCATTATCCATTGATAGTTATAATGATAAGGCAAACATGATAAGAGAGATGGCAATTTTAGGTTTAGCCCCCAATTATCTTTCTTATTTAATATCGGAGATTAAAAATCTTACTTGCGAAAAAATCGACGAAATGGCTAAGAAATATTTAAAAGAAAACTTTCTTTTAATAATTGTGAGTAACTTAGAAAAAGAAAATTTGAAAGCGAGAGATTGGGAAATTGATTTTATTGACAGATAGGGTATTTTTTGTTATTATTTATATAAAAGGTAAAAATGGTTAAAATTAGATTAACAAGAATGGGGAGAAAGAATATTCCCCATTATCGGATTGTGGTAACTGATTCTCAAAATCCCCGAGACGGCAAATATATTGAGTGTGTTGGTTATTATAACCCAAAACAAAATCTTTTAGAAATTAATAAAGAAAGAATTTCCTACTGGCTCTCCTGTGGAGCCCAACCTACGGAGATAGTAAAACGTTTACTATCAAAAGTAGAAAAAAACTTAAACCAACCTTTAAAAGGAGGTAACCATGATGTCGCTTAAAGAACTTCTTGAAAACATAACAAAATCAATTGTTGATAATCCTGATCAGGTTCAACTTAAAGAGATCGCTGGTGAAAGAACCGTTGTTTTTGAACTTCGTGTTGGTCAGGGTGACTTAGGCAAAATAATCGGCAAAGAAGGCAGAACGGCAAAAGCGCTGCGGCAAATTTTAGCCGCCGCCGCAATGAAACAAGGAAAGAGAGCCCAGTTGGAAATTCTTGAATAACCACATTCTCAATATATTTGCCGTTTCGGGGAGAACTACAATGTGAAAGTTCACATAATCACAATTTTTCCGGAATATTTTGAAGGAATAATAAAAACGGGAATAATAAAAATTGCCCAGAAAAAAGGGGTTTTAGATTTAAGAATTTTAAACTTAAGGGATTTTACTGATGACCCCAATCACCAAGTAGATGACTATCCTTACGGAGGTGGACCGGGAATGATTATGAAACCAGAACCAATCTTTAGGGCGGTAATGCAGGTAAAAGAGGAAAATTCCAAAGTTATTCTTTTATCTCCTCAAGGTAAAGTTTTTAATCAAAAAATGGCTTTTGAATTAAGCAAATTACCCCATCTAATTTTTATTTGTGGCCGGTATAAAGGGGTTGATGGTCGAGTGCGGGAATATCTTTGTGATTGGGAAATTTCTATCGGCGATTATATTCTTTCTGGTGGCGAAGCGGCTTGTGCCGTTATTTTAGAAGCTGTTGTCCGTTTAATTAAAGGAGTGGTGGGCGATTACGAATCAATCGAAACTGATTCTTTTGTCTCCGGATTGTTAGATGCTACTTATTATACCCGACCAAGAGAATTTATGGGTTATAAAGTTCCTGATGTTTTACTTTCGGGTAATCACGAAGAAATAAGAAAATGGCGAAGAAAATCGGCTTTGCTAAACACTTTAAAAAACCGACCGGATTTATTAAAAACGACTATTTTAAGCGAAGAGGACCAAAAACTTTTAAAAGAAATTGAAGAAGAATTAAAATGAAAAAATACTTTATTAAAACTTATGGCTGCCAAATGAATCAAGCCGATAGTTTGCTCGTTTCTTCAATTTTAAATAATGCTGGTTTTGAAAGAACCGAAAATATCAATGAAGCAGAAATAATTCTTATTTTAACATGCGCCGTCAGAGAACACGCGGAAAAAAGAGCCCTGGGAGAAATTTTTTCCTTATCCTCTTTAAAAAAGAAAAAAAGATGTTTGCTGGGTATTTTGGGTTGTATGGCAAAAAGTTTAAAAGAAAAAATTAGCGGTGGTTGTTTAAAAGAAAATTTCTGTGATTTTCTTATTGGACCTGATAATTATCGCCAACTACCAGAAGTAATTGAAAAAAAATTGAAAAATTGTGACCAGCAGGTATTGACCATTATTGAAGATGAAAAAGAAGAAACTTATAGTGACTTTTTACCCGCTTTTAATAATTCAGAAATCGAAAGTTTTGTGACGATAATGCGCGGCTGTAATAACTTTTGTTCTTATTGTATTGTTCCTTATGTCCGAGGAAGAGAAAGAACCCGACCATTTCCCACAATTTTAAAGGAGATTGATTTTTTATTAAACAAAGGGAGTAAAATAATTACCCTTCTCGGACAAAATGTTTTGGGTTGGAAAAATTATGACGAAAATAACCAGTTTTTAGAATTTTCTGACTTATTAGCCATTATTTTGGAAAAATTCCCTTCTTTAAGATTCCTCCATTTTTTAACTTCCCATCCCAAAGATTTAACTTTCAATTTGATTGAAAAAATTGCCAAACTAATGAAAAAGGGACGGTTAATTAAAGAGATCCACCTGCCTTTGCAATCGGGCTCAGACCGAATCTTAAAATTAATGAATCGAAAATATACGGCGAAAGAATATTACGAAAAGATTAAATACTTAAAAGAACTGGTGCCGGAAGTAAGTATCACTACCGATTTAATAGTGGGCTTTCCTTCCGAAACCGAAGAAGATTACGAAGCAACGGTGGAAATGGTTAAAAAAATCCAATTCAATTTTGCTTATATGTTTAAATATTCGGAAAGACCCTACACCACGGCTAATAATCTCTTTCCTAAGGTGAGCGAAGAAGTAAAACAGGAAAGGTTAGAAAAACTTATCAAAATCCAAAACGAAATCACTAAAAGAAAAAACGAAGAAATGATAAATAAGCATTATTACATTATTGTCACTAAAAAGCAAAATGGAGAATCCTGGGGAAGAGCCGAAAATAACAAACTGGTGGTAGTGAAAAAAGAATTAACCTTAGGAGAAGAATACCTGGTAAAGATTTTAAAGATTGATGGCTGGACACCGATTGGTGAAGTTATTAAAAATTAAAATAAAAGGAGGTTTTTTATGAATATTTTAAGAATAATCTTAGTTTTTTTTATTAGTATTCTATTAATCATCGTTACCCTTCAAAATCTTGAACGAATAAATGTGAATCTTTTTTTTGACCGGTTTGAAAATGTTCCTTTGGGAAGTGTTATCCTTATTGCCTATCTTTTTGGTTTATTAACCGTTGGTATTTTTGCTTTAATTGCCGAAATAAAATTGCGAGGCGAAATCAAAAAGGTAAAAAAGGAAAAGGAAGCTTTATTAGCCGAATTAAATGATTTGCGCAATTATTTTTTAACTGAAAAAGGAGAAGAAAAATGAATATTTTAATAATTTTCATCATTTTTCTCCTCGTAGTTGCTATCTATTCAGTAATTATTAATCTGATTAAAAAGCCAGGCCCTTTTCCCACTCTTTTTACCGAAAGTCTCGTTTCTTACCTTGCGGGTAAAAAAGAAGAAGGCATAAAAAAAATGGAAGAATTGGTAAAAATTAATAGTGAATTTATTGATGGCTATCTTTATCTGATTGATTGGTATCAAGAAAAAGGAGAAACTGAAAAAGCCAAAAAGATTGTTGAACTACTTTCTTTTCGTCGTAATTTACCCAAAGAAAAAGAAATTATGATTTTTAAAAAATTAAGTACTTTTTTAACCAAAGAAGGGCGCTATTTCCGAGCAATTAGTCTATTGGAAGAAGTGTTAAAAAGTGGTGTTAAAGATAAGGAAGCGGCCGTTTTGCTTTTCACGCTGTACTTAAAAACAGAAAATTATCCTTTGGCGAAAGAACTTCTTGATAAATACGGAAAAAATTTCTTTAATAATAATGAATTAGCAACTTATTACGCTGAATTAGGAAATCAATTACTCCCCAAAGATAATAAAGAAGGCAAGGAATATTTAGAAAAGTCTTTAAAATACGATGAAAAAAATTTATACGGTTTATTATATTTAGGCAATTATTACGAAAGTCAAAATGATTATGAAAAGGCAATCGACTATTGGTTAGAATTACTCAAAAACTATCCGGATAAACTTTATCTTTTAAAAGAAAAATTGGCCAATGCTTTTTTCTCTTTAGGTCGATACGAAGAGTTAGTAAAAATTTATAAAAATTTTGGGGAAAGAACAAAAAAAGAAGATTATTATTTTGAAATTTTAGAATTTTATGAGAAGATGGAAAATGTGAAAGAAGCCATCGGTATCTTAGAAAGTGCCAAAAACTTTAATCCTCATATTTATCTCCTTTTAGCCAAAGCTTATATCACTCTTAACGATTTAGAAAAAGCTAACAAAAATCTGGAAACTTATTTAAAAATTTTTAAAAAAGAAAAAAAATTTATCTGCCCTCACTGTGGAAAGGAATTAACCAAAATAATGGCGGTCTGCTTAGATTGTTTCCAATGGAATGTCTAAAGAAACTTTAACACCCCTTTTAGCCCAATATCATCAAATCAAAAAGAAATATCAAGATGCTATTCTCCTTTTCCGATTGGGCGATTTTTATGAAATGTTTTATGAAGATGCTAAGATCGCGGCTAAAGTTTTGGGTCTTACCTTGACGGCTCGTTCTTATGGTAAAAGCGAAAAAATCCCCTTAGCCGGGATTCCTTACAAATCTTTAGATAGCTATTTAGCTAAATTAGTAAAAGCCGGCTACAAAGTAGCCATTTGTGAACAGTTAGAAATTCCGGAGACTTCCCAGAAGATTATTAAAAGAGATGTCGTCGAAGTTCTTACTCCGGGAGCAATCGCTCGCCCTTCACTTTTAGAAGAAAAGAAAAATCATTTTCTTTTAGCAATATTTTCAGAAAAAAATTGCGGCCTCGCTTATTGCGATATTTCTACCGGCGACTTTTATGTGAGTCTAATTGCCAAAGAAGATATTAAAGAGGAGATTTTAAAAATTGACCCCAAAGAAATTATTTATCCAAGTGATAATAAAGAGATTGAAGAAATATTAAAAAATGATTTCTGTTTAACTCCGCTGGAAACCTATTATTTTTCTTACGATTTTGCTTACGAAAAGCTAAAAAATTTTTTCCGCGTAAACAACCTGGCTGGTTTTGGCATTGAAAATTTACCCGAAACAATTTGCGCCGCCGGTGCTTGTCTTCATTATTTAGAAGAAACGCAAAAAGGAGCTTTAAATAATATCTCCAAAATTACTTATCAAGAATCAAAAAATTATCTGGTTTTGGATAAACCAACAAGAAGAAATTTAGAATTATTAGAAAGAATTAGCGATGGTAGTTTCGAAGGTTCTTTGTTGTCAGTAATTGACAAAACTTTAACTCCTCAAGGAGGAAGACTTTTAAGAAGATGGCTTTTATACCCCTTATTAGCTATCGACGAAATAAATGCTCGCTTAAGCGCAGTTGAAAAAATCTATTCTTCTTATTCTTTAATGAAAGAATTAGAAAATCTTTTGGGAAACATCGGTGATCTTGAAAGAATCGCTTCCCGGGTGGCGACGGAAAGGGCTAATGGTCGCGATTTAGTAAATTTAAAGGAATGGCTTAAATTCTCTTTGCCTTTAAAAACGATTTTACTTAATAGTGATAACGAACGACTTAAAAATTTGGGAGAAAAAATTGCCGATTTTCAACCGCTCATTGAAAAAATTGAGAAAACTATTGTTGATGATCCGCCACCAACAATTACCGAGGGAGAAATTATTAAAGAAGGGGTATCTGAGTTGCTTGACGAATTAAGAACAATTGCTAAAAATGCTAAAGATTACATTTTAAAAATCGAAGAGAAAGAAAGAAAAAGAACCAATATTCCTACTTTACGAATTGGTTATAATTCGGTCTTCGGTTATTACCTGGAAGTAACTAAATCTTATGTTAAATATGTGCCCAAAGATTATCTTCGGAAACAAACTTTAGCCAATGCGGAAAGATTTATTACTCCGGAATTAAAAGAATACGAAACAAAAATTTTGACCGCCAGTGAAAGAATAAAAGCCTTGGAATACGAACTGTTCATCAATTTGCGCAAAGAAATAAGCAAAGAGATGAAAGAAGTATTTGAGTTTGCTAAGGTGGTTGCCGAAATTGATGTTTATCTCTCTTTAGCCAAAGTTGCCAAAGAGAAAAACTATGTAAAACCAATTGTCGATAATGGTGATGAAATTGTAATTAAAGAAGGTCGCCATCCGGTGGTCGAAGAATTATTAGGAGAAGGTTTTATCCCCAATGATACTTATCTCAATAATACTACCCACCAAATTTTATTAATCACCGGCCCCAACATGTCGGGAAAATCTACTTATCTCCGACAGGTGGCCTTGATTGTTATTCTTGCTCAAATCGGTTCTTTCGTTCCTTGTCGTTATTGTAAAATTGGAATTGTTGACAAAATTTTCACCCGGATCGGCGCTTCCGACGATTTATCAAGGGGGGTTTCCACTTTTTTAGCGGAGATGCAAGAAACGGCCAATATTTTAAATAACGCTACCGAAAGAAGTTTAGTTATTTTGGATGAAGTAGGTCGGGGGACGGCTACTTATGATGGTTTAGCAATTGCCTGGGCAACAACGGAATATTTACACTCCCATCCAAAAACCCGGCCGAAGACTATTTTTGCTACCCATTTTCACGAATTAACTGATATTGCCCGTTATCTACCGCGAGTAAAAAATTATACCTTTTTAGTAAAAGAACAAGGGGAAGAAATTATTTTTTTAAGAAAATTGGTGGAAGGAAGAAGTTCCCGAAGTTATGGTATAGAAGTTGCTAAGTTGGCAGGTATTCCTAAGGAAGTTATTGAACGAGCAAGAGAAGTTTTAAAGTATTTAGAAAGTGGCGAAGAAGTTAGTTTAAAAGGTTTAAAAGAGAAAAACCCTTTACAATTAACTCTATTTTATCCCATTGAGCACCCAATTTTGGAAGAACTTAAAAAATTAAATCTTAATGAACTCTCGCCAATTGAAGTATTTCAAATTGTTCTTAACTGGCAAAAAAGATTAAAAGAAGAAAAATAAAAAATCGGGGCGACTGGATTTGAACCAGCGACCCCCAGCACCCCAAGCTGGTGCGCTAAACCACTGCGCCACGCCCCGATTTTCTTTATATAAGATAATATAGCCAAAAAATTTTTAAAAATCAATATTTTAATTTCTTTTGATTTTAAAAAGATACATTTGGGGAGGTGGAGTTTGATATACCAGTTCAAAATATTCTGGATAGATTTTTAATACTGGTAAAAGATATTTTTGAGAAGTTAAAGTCCAATAAAAATTATCATACAAAAGATAGTCAGCTTTATCGGACATCATTTTTTCTAATACTTTTTGGGGCTCGGTAGAAAAAAGATAAAGAACGGATTTTCTTTGGGAGATAAAATAGGTAAATTCGGGTTTTCGAGAAACAATAACCGCTTCGGGTGGAAGATTATCTTTTGCCCATCTTAACACTTCAAAATAGTTTTGCCAGTCGATCGGATAACCAGCATATCTATCGCCACTAAAATTTTTTATAGTGTTGGGTAAATTTTCTTTAATCATCCGCAAATCATTTATTAGATAAAAAAGAAAAATAAAAAAAAGAAAGAGATAAGCAAGAAAATTTATTTTTAATTTATAAAAGAATTCTTCCCCACCAATAATTGCTATAAAAAATAGAAAAATGAGAAAAGGAAAAAGGAATCGCTCGCTTGTCCAAACCTCAGGCCAAGAAAAGATTATCAAGGAAGATAAAAGAAAATAAAGGAAAAGGAAAAGGCTTAAAGGCGTCTTTCTCTTTATTAAGAGACAATTACCTAAAATAATAAAAATTATCGTTAATATTCCAATAAAAAACCGCCACATTAGCGGCGGTAATTCGTCAAAATAACAAATCTTAGGAATCACCAAAAAGTTATAAAGATAAAAGTTTTTGAAAAAACGAGCTAAATATTCAGAAAAATTGATATTTCCTAATTCGGGTTGATAAGGATTTTTTTGAAGAAACTGAGTTAAATAACTACTTTCTTTTTCTATTCTCTTATTTCTCTTTTCCCACGCTGAGAAGGGAAGAAAAAAAATTAAAAATAAAATTAGTAAATAAAGATATCTTCTTTTAATTAAAAAATAAATAAAAAGCGCCAAAACCAAACTAATACCAGCAGTTCGAATAAAAAAGGCAAAAGTGGCGGAAAAAGAAGAAAATAGAAAATATTTAAATTTTTTGGTTTCTTCAAATCTTAAAAAGAAAAAGAAGGTTAAAAGGGAAAAGAAAATAAAAGGCGGCTCAGAAAGGAGAACATGGGAATTTTCAATTACCAAGGGAGAAAAGAAAAATAAAGAAATTAAAAGATATTTAAATTTCCACTTTTCAAAAATCTTATAAAGAAGAAAAAAAGAAAAGATAAAAAAAATTAAAGGCAAAATGTTTAAAAATAAAGAATCTTTACCGAAGATTAATAAAAAGGGAATAATTAACAACGGAAAACCAAAAGGATATTGAGTGTGGGGTTTTTCTTGGGGATGCCATAAATCTTTATAACCTTTAAGAGTTATCAATGATTGGGCTAAAAGAAGATAATGGATATTATCACCACCTAAGGCGGGTTTTGGGTCATAGGCTAAAAAAGCTAACAATAAAAAAATTAATAAAAGAATTAAAATTATTCTTTTTTCCTTTTTCATTTTTCTAAAGGAACCTCGGAAAGAAAAACTTTTTTCAATCTACCATTTTTATCCAAAATAAAAATAAAATGCCAACCAGCAATATCTGTCGGCTGGGGTTTAAAGGCAAAATAACGAATCAGGTAATCTTTATTTAAAGAATCGTAAGCAAAAAATTTAAATTGAAATTCACATTCTTCAGGAACGGGAAAATATTTCTGTGCCAGTTTTTTTAATCCCTCTTTATTTTTTTCCAAATAATTGTGCCATTTTTCGATCTTTTTATTATCCACTTTATTAACAATCACAAAATAATTATTATAAGGAGCTAAAACAATTTTTTTCTTCACTTCTCTTATATAATTGAAGGAACAATTTAATAAGAAAAGAAAAATTAAAAGATATTCCATAATTTGATTATAGAAAATTTAATAAAAATTTCAAGAGATTATTGACTTTTGGGAAAATTTAAATTTAATAATATTATGGTTTTAATAATCTTAACTTTTCTTTTTAATCAAGTAAACGAAGTTTGGCGATTTGCTTACGAAGGCGCGGGTGATGATTTTGGTTATTTTTTAACCATCGACAGAAGCGGTAATCTCATCGGTGTTGGTATCAGCGAAAGTACCAATACCAATGATGATATTATTTTAGTAAAACTTAAACCTTCGGGCGAGCTTTTGTGGTTAAAAAGATTTGGCGGTTCAGAAAACGAAGCCGTTTCCGGAGTGGTGGTTGATAATGAAAATTCAGTATATATCTGCGGAGCAAGCTATTCGCCTAACAATAATTGGGATTATTTAATTTTAAAATACGATTCTTTAGGTAATCTCTTATGGCAAAGAACTTTTGGTGCTTCTGGTTATGATTATGCTCGGGGTATAACCATTGATGATTTTTTTAATATTTATCTAACGGGCATCAGCCAATCAGTCGATGGGAGCTTTGTGGCAACCTATAAGTTAAATAAAAATGGTGAGGTTATTTGGGAAAGATTTCACAGTGAAAATAATAGTTTGGCAAATTCCGGAGAAAAGATAATCTATGATGGCCGGGGCAACATTTTTATCACCGGTTCCACCGATTTTTCGGTAAGTGGTAGCGATATTTTGACAATAAAATACGATACTGCCGGAAATTTTTATTGGTCAAGGGTTTATGGCACTGTTGATAAAAATGAGTGGGGAAAAGTTATTGGCATTGATAGCAGTCGAAATGTCTTGATTGCTGGTTATGATTATCATCCTGATCTGGGTGAAAATTGGATAATTTTAAAATATAACCAAAATGGGCAAAGACTTTTTCAAAGAACTTACGGTTATCCGGGGCCGGATGACGAACCAAAATCAATAGCAATTGATGAAAATAATAATCTTTATCTTACCGGTTTTTTAGACCTTTATTTTGTTATTACCAAATTAAGCCCTACCGGCTCAATAATTTGGGAGAGAAGAATTGATGGGGGTTGGGGCAATAAGATTGTTTATTACCATAACTCTCTTTATGCCGTTGGTAGTAATAACGATTTGCTTACGGTGAAATATGACAAAGAAGGCAATGAATGCTGGCGAATTAGTTTCAATTCCGGTAATTTTGATGAAGGCAACGATATCCTAATAAAAGAAGATGGAATTTATGTTATCGGCACTGCTAATCAAAATTTTTTGATTATCAAATATGAAGAATCCTCAGCGGTTAAAGAAAAGGCAGCTAATCAGAAAAGAAAAAAACTCTTTGATATTATCGGAAGAAGATTTATCAGTAAAAAACCTTTAAGAATTTACTTTAACCGAGGAAAGCGATTATCTTTTTATTAAAAAATAGACACCAGCTTTAAAGGGTTTACTAATTATTTCCTGACCCAAAGGGTTAAAAATTTTATATTTATCAAAAACATTAACCGGCTGATTGCTAATAGCCACTATTTTCTTTTTTAGAAAAGAGTCCTTTTTTAATAGTTGCTCATAGATTCCCGAATAGTAAACATAACTGCCGAAAATTTCGTAATTGCCGTTAATATTCTTTTGATAAAGGCACCAGATACAAGTAAAATCCATGGCAGTTAAACATGGTTTCTCACAGAAAAAAGTAGTATCTACCGGAAAAATTTCACCCCACCAGGATTGAGAATAAATTCCATTTCCTCTTTGCCAAGCAATTAGGTAGATAGGTATCTGATTAAAAACGGGAACATCAAAAAATAAAATTGTTGGATAATTATCAACAATATTGGAATCTCTCGTCACTGGGTACCAGTAGTTAAAAGAATCAAAACCGGTTTTAAAGATATCGTTGGTTTCCAAATTATGCCAAACAATAATTACCCCTCCTGGCGGTGAAGTAATCTGACCATTAATCTCAACATTATAATTATGACCCACATCACAAACTACCCGGGGCGAGGTCCATTGGCCATTAAGATATTCACTATAATAAATATGCGAAAAATATCTTGACCATTTTCGGAAAATAACCAAGGGATGGTGATAACGGATAGCCAGTTTTGGTTCAGAAACAAAAGAGTCATTACCAAAATCAATCATTAAACTCTCTGACCAATTCTCACCATTATAAAATTTTGCCAGAATTTGTTGACTTTCTCTTTCCCAAACTACCCAAACCGTATCGGAAATTACTAAGATAGTGGGGTTAATATCAAAGGCGGGTGAAGAAGTTAAACGATAAGGTAATTCAAAACCATTTACTGGGTCACCACTGGTAACGAAAATCTCCCAATTATTATCAATATTCTTTTGCCAAGCAACCCAAACCTTATTTCTTCTTTCATCATAGGCAACTACCGGATTTTCGTTACTATAAAGGGAATCATTGGTAATTGGTATTTCTCTTCCCCATTCACCAACGCTGGTGGAAAAACGGGCAATAATATTGTATAATCCTTCTTCACCTCTTTGCCAAACAAGACAGGTATAAAAACTGCTAAGGTTCCAAATACGACAACCTTGGGGATTAATATCAACCAAAGGATTTTGGGAAAGGTTTATTGGTTCTGTCCAACAAAAAATTAAAATTGGTAAAATTAATAAAAAAATTAAATATCTCATTTTTCCTCCTTTTTAAATTTCCCTTATCCCTTCTTTACCCGAAGCGATTACTTCTCTTAATAACTCTTCTAAAGGAATTTTATCTTTATAAGTAAAAAACTTAATTAGCGAAGGAAGGTTAAAACCACAAACCAATTTTATATTATCCTTCTCTTTTTTAACTTGGGCCGCTACCTGAGCACAACTGCCGGAAATAATATCGACAAAAATAATTATCTTTTCTTTTGCTAATTTTTCAATCGCTTCCTCCAATTTTCTCTTAAGTTCTTCAGCGGAAAGTCCTTCATTGGTTAAAAAAAACGCATCTTCTAAATTACCAAACATCTTTTCTAATAATTTCTGATAACCAAAAGCCAGTTGGCTATGGGTTAAAATGATAGCACCAATCTTATTCATTTATTCAACATCATCGGTTATAAATCGGTCAACCTGGGGTTTTCCTAATAAGATCCGATTTAACTCTTCGTAAAAAGTTTTTGCGGGGTGATAGCCTAATATTTTAGAAAGATGGTTTTTGGCAATAACTTCGCAAACTAATGCCAAATTTTTTCCGGGAATAACGGGAATCCTCACCAAAGGTATTTTCACCCCTAAAATTTCTGTGTACTGGTCTTCAATGCCTAATCGCTCATAATCAATATCTTCTCGATATTTTACCAATTCCACAACCACTTCAATCCGTTTCTGCACCCTTAACGCCCGAACACCAAAAAGACTGTAAATGTCAACGATACCTACTCCCCTAATTTCAATATGATGCTGTAATTTGGGAGTTTTGGCCGCATTATATCCCATTAAAATCCCCTCGCCCCTTTTCAAGATTCTCACCAGGTCATCAGCCACCAACCGATGTCCCCGGGCAACCAAATCTAAAGCACATTCACTCTTACCAATACCGGATTCACCAACAATTAATAAACCAATACCATAAACATCCACCAAATCACCGTGAAGATAAGTTTCGGGTGCCAGTTTGTAATCAAGATAGGAAGTAAGTCGATGAATAAAATAAGTGGTGGGTAAGGTAGTTTTCAAAATCGGCACTCGGTATTTTTCACTGGCCGGCAAAAAATCTTTTATAATTTCACTTTCGTGAGTGAAGATAAAAACTGGCGGTTGAAATTTCATTACCCTTTCAATGGCTTCCTTCCTTTTTTCTCCATTTAAAGTGGTGAGATAACCGGCTTCGGTGCGACCAATAATCTGAATTCTTTCGGAAAGAAAAATTTCGGTATAACCGGCCAGGGCTAATCCGGGACGATTAATATCCGCGGTAATAATCTCCCTTTCTTCTAAACCGTGGGAAGTTATTAGTTCTAAATTAAGCTCTTCCTTTTTTTCTTGATAAAGTTCCGAAACCTTTATTTTTTTGGTTATTACTTCCGTCATCTTCTTTTATTATTTTTTTCTACTAATTTTTCATGATGTTTTTTAAGCTGAGTAAGCAGCCGCTCTAAGGTTTCGTTTACCGCTAAACCTAAATCGGCATTTCTCACTTTCGCATTAATTATTCCCGTCTTTAATTTGATTTTCCCTTCACTAATAAAATTAACCGAATCCTTAGAAAAAGCCAGGGAAAAATCAACAATAAGATTTTCAAATTTTTCAAACTTCCTTTTTTTCTTTTCAATTAATTCGTTTAAACTTTCGGGAAGCTCAAAATGGCGAGCCGTAATGTTTATCTTCATTTTTTCCTCCTACTTTTATAAAGGATAACTTAATTTTTTAAAAATGTCAATAACTATTAATTACCTTGATTTTTAAAAATCTTTTATTTATAATTAAACGATGTATTCCGAAAAAGTAATGGAACATTTCCGTAATCCCCGAAATGTGGGCGAAATTCCGGATGCCGATGGCATTGGCGAAGTGGGCAATCCGGTTTGTGGCGACATGATGACTTTTTACATCAAAGTAAAAGACGGGGTAATTGTTGATGTGAAGTTTAAAACCTTTGGTTGCGGAGCGGCTATTGCGGTTTCGAGTATGGTTTCGGAAATGGCAAAAGGAAAAACGATTGAAGAGGCTTTAAAAATAACCAACGAAATGGTCGCTAAAGAACTGGGCGGTTTACCACCCCACAAAATGCACTGTTCTAACTTGGGAGCCGATGCCTTACACAAGGCGATTGAAGATTATTTAAAAAAGAAGGCAAAAAATGAAGGAAAACAATAATTGCCATTGTCCTTTTTGCAATCAAGAATTATCCAGTGAGAAAAAGCTTTGTCAACGGTGCCAGATTGAATTCAAAAAATGTCCCGTCTGTGAAAGATTGATACCCCAACCGGCCACTCAGTGTCCCTATTGTTATCACCAATTTTAAATTATCTTCGGTATTAACAAAAAACTTTTTTTATCTTTATAATATTTCTTTAAAAATTTATCCTCATATCGGGCTTCGGCAATAATTATTAAAATTCCAATAGGCAATAAAAGTAAACCGATAAAAGAAGAAAAGGTAAAAGCGATACCTATTAATTGGATTAAAGTTGCCAAATATCTCGGCTGCCTGATTTTTTTATAAATCGGCTTTTGCGTTAAATTATTTAAAGAAGAAGAATTTAAGGCCAAAAAGAGGGTAATAAGTCTTAAAGCGGTGCCGATTAAAAAAATTAATAAACCAAAAATATTTATCACCGGCTTTAAAAAATTTATTTGAGAAAGATTTTTATAACAATAATCGACACTAATAAAAATCAAAAAGGGATAAAAGTATAAAGAATAAAGAGTCCTTAAAACCTTGTGGTATTCATAAATGCCTGATTGGAAAAAAGGGGAAGAAAAATAATACTCAATAATCATCCAATAACTAAGAACGATAAAAAATATTATTGGTAGCCACTGGTTATAAGAAAGAGAAGAGAGAAAGAGATTTTTAAAGAAAAAAAAGAAATAGATAAATAAAAATAAACACCACAATAACTTTCCCCATTTTAATTTTTTATTAAAATTCATTAATTTTAAGCGCCTTCAATTTTTCAGTAATCTGGTAATATTCACCCCGCAGAAAATCCTCGTCTTCCAAAATTTTTATTAAAAAATCCTTATTCGTCTTCACTCCTTTAATTTCCGTCTCTTTTAAGGCGTTCACCAATCTTATGCGGGCTTCTTCCCGTTCTTTTCCCCAAGCGATATACTTTGCTAAAAGGGAATCATAATAAGGAGGCACCACATAATTTTCATAAATATGGGTATCAATTCTCACAAAGGGATAAAAAGGTAAATAAAGTTTCTCAATCTTTCCGGGTGAAGGGGCAAAGTTATTTTCCGGGTCATTGGCGTTCAAACGGGCTTCAATGGCGAAACCCTTAGCCTCAACAATTTTAGAAACCAAATTTCTTCCGTTGGCAATTCTAATCTGTTCTTTTACCAAATCAAAACCGGTAATCATCTCAGTTACCGGGTGTTCCACTTGGATGCGGGTATTAGCTTCCATAAAATAGAAATCGTCATAATAAAGAAATTCTATCGTTCCGGCACTCCGGTATTTTATCTCCGAACAAAAATTCAAAATCTTTTCTTGAACTTCTTTTATCGTTTCGTAAGGAATATTTAAAACCGGACTTTTTTCAATTATTTTTTGGTGACGAAACTGAATAGTGCAATCCCGCGGCGGAAAAACCAAAACTCCACCCCGACCATCGCCTAAAATTTGAAACTCAATATGTCTTGCTGGCGCCAAATACTTTTCAATATATAACCGGTCATCAAAAAAGGCATTCTTCACTTCTAATCTTACTGCGGAAAAACTGTTTAAAAGTTCTTCTTCATTTTTAATTAACTTCATCCCTTTTCCCCCACCACCAGCACAGGCTTTCAAAATTATTGGATAACCAATCTCTTTGGCAATCTTCTTTGCCATTTTCTCATCTTTAACCACCTCTTCGGAGCCAGGAATTACTTTCAAACCGTATTTTTTTGCCAATTTCTTTGCTTCCAATTTGTCGCCAAAAAGTCTGATTGTTTGGGATGTGGGTCCAATAAAAACTATCTTCATCTCTTCACAGGCATCAGCAAAATCGGTTGATTCGGCTAAAAAACCGTAGCCCGGATGAATCGCATCGCTATTGGTTATCTCACAGGTGGAAAGGATGCGGGAAGCCAAAAGATAACTTTCCTGAGGCGGTCCTTTACCGATACAAACCTTTTCGTCAGCCAATTTTACTCCCAAACTTTCCCTATCCGCCTCGGAATAGACAATCACGGTCTTAATTCCCAATTCTTTACAAGCCCTTATTATTCTTACCGCAATCTCTCCCCGATTGGCAATCAATATCTTTTTAATATTCATAAAACCCGCTCCACATAGGTATTGGTTCTCGTATCAATCCGCACATAATCACCAACCTCAACAAAAAAGGGCACATCAATTACTAAACCGGTAGAAAGTTTTGCCGGTTTGGAAGAACCTGCCTGGGTATCGCCTTTAAAGGCGGCTTGGGTTTCTACTACTTGTAAAACAACAAAAGTTGGCACCTCAATATTTACTGGCTTTCCTTGAAGATAAAGGATAACCACCTCCAAATTTTCCGTTAGATAATAAATCCGGTCGCCAAGGACCTCCTTAGGGAAAAAGATAGTTTCGTAACTTTCCAAATCCATAAAATAATAATTATCCCCTTCGCAATAAAGAAACTGACCCTTCTTTCTTTCTAATTCCACCTCTTCCAAAGGGGCATCGGAATCAAAATTTTTCTCAATCACTTGACCGGTTATTAAATTTTTCAGCTTCGTCTTCACAAAAGCCCTTCTTTGGGCAATTTTTATTCTTTGATATTCAATCACTTGATAATAACCATCTTCCAATTTAATAATAGTTCCAAATCGAAAATCATTTGGGGTAATCATTTTACCCTCCTTTCCCAAATCATAAAACTATCAAATTTTTCTCACTTTGCGAAAGTAAAATAACCTCTTTTTCTTTTAAAAGCACCAAATCCTCAATCCTTACCCCTCCCTTCTTAGGCAGATAGATACCAGGCTCAATAGTAAAAACCATATTCGGCTTTATCCAATCTTTCGACAAAAAGGAAACCCACGGTTTCTCATGGACCTCCAAACCAACACCGTGACCCAAAGAATGGCCAAAAAATTCACCATAACCCTTTTCCTTAATATAATTTCGGGCACACAAATCAACTGCTTTTGCTTTTATCTTTTTACCATCAATTGCCAAAGATAAAAAATCTATTGCCTTCTTTTGGGCATCATAAACAATCTGATAAATTTTTTTAAACTCATCACTTATCTTTCCCAAAAAAACTGTTCTCGTTAAATCAGCACAATAACCATTATATTTCAAACCGATATCAATCACAATCGCTTCACCAAATTTTATCGCCTTCTCACTTGCTCGCGCGTGGGGCAAAGCCGAATTTTCACCACTGGCAACAATCACCGGAAAAGCACTCTCCCCATTCTTTCTAAATTCCATTTCGATAAAAAAAGCCAAATCCTTTTCTTTTACTCCTTCTTTAATTTCCTTTAATACCTTATTAAAAACTTCATCCGTGAAAGCCGCTGCCTTTTTTATTAAAGAAATCTCTTCTTCATCTTTTATTGCCCTTAATTCTTTTATCACATTGGGCAAAGGCAAAATTTTAAGCTTACTTTTTCTTTTTTTAAAATAATTCAAAAGCTTTTCGTAATTATCAAGATTTAAATTCTCTTTCTCAACCGCTAATCTTTTTATTGGCAAAAGTTCTCTTGGTGGATTTAAATAAAAATTCTTCTTGATAATAAAAATCTTATCGCAGAAAACCTCCCTTTCACTTTGTAAAGCATAACGAAAATCAGTATAAAAATAGACCTTATCATCAAAAAATAAAAGATAACCATTGCTTCCAGTAAAACCACAAAGATAACGGATATTAACCAAATCGGTAACCAAAAAACCATCAACTTTATTCTCTTTGATTAAAGAAAAAACCTTTTTTTGTCTTTCTTTATAAAGATTCATCATTGAATATTTTAAAAAAGAAATGAGATTAAGTCAATCTATCTTGATATTTTAAAAAATTATCCTATATTTATTTAAGGTGGTGGCGGATGAGGCGGTCGCGGTGGGAATTTTTCCCACTGAGGAAACTCCGGACTCGCGCCAACCCGGATACTTCGGGCAACCGAAGGCTATCTTGCCGAAAGGCAAGATAGACGGAAAGTGTCACAGAAACGGAAACCGCCAACGGTCCTGCCTTTGGGCAGGATGCGGGCAAGGGTGAAACAGTGCGGTAAGAGCGCACTACCTTGTCTCGCGAGAGGCAAGGTGGACAAACCCTATCCGGAGCAAGGTCAAATAGGGGCGAGAGGTTGGTTGGCCCTCGTTACTAGCCCCGGGTAGACCGCGCAGATAAATGACCGCCGAAAACAGAATCCGGGTTATCATCCGCCACCACTATTAACAAGAAACGGCAGGACTTGTTTTAAAAGATGCTAATAGTAAATAGCAAGAAAGGTCTTCTCGGATAAAAGTAGAAAATAAATTTATTAAAGACATTAATAAGGCTTTTAATAACAAGATTGAAAAGGAATAAGAGGGAAGGGTAGGGGTAGCCGTACCCTGTACTATTCCCCTACGAAATAAACCCTTTATAGGACCGAAGGTTTCCAACTCCTCAATGCTAATTCTTAATTTTATTTTTATAAAAATCTTTTCTTTCTCCTTAATTACTTTCATCATAATGTATAAACGAAAAATTTAATTTTATCTTACCCTTGATTTTATAATTGACAGAAAGGAAAATTTTTTTATATTATTGGTATGAAATTAAAAAGGAGGTAAAATGAAACTTTTAACTTTTATTAAAAAAAATTATTGGCTTTCAGAAAGGAAAAAGGCGAAAAATGGTCGGCGGTTTGTTCTTTTTACTTTTCTCTGCTTTCTTCCGGCTTTTTTATTCAGCCAGTGGCTTGAGACAACAATCTATCTGCCGGATTCGCTTTCGGGAATGACATATCCCCAAGCCTTTACTTATAATGCGACGAATAATAAAATCTATGTCGGTGGTGAATATGGTAATTGCGTGATTGTGATTGATGGAGAAACTAATCAAAAGATTGCGAGAATCCCGGCTGGAAGAGGTATTTCTTCCCTTTGTTGGAACTCAACCAATAATAAAGTCTATTGCGCCAATTATTGGGATAGCACTGTTACGGTGATTGATGGGGCAACTAACCAGGTAATTACGACAATTCCAGTGGGAAGATATCCTTGGGCTTTGGTTTGGAACTCAACCAATAATAAAGTCTATTGCGCTAATTGGGGAAGTGACAATGTTTCGGTTATTGACGGAGTAACTAACCAGGTAATCACAACAATTCCTCTGGGACACGAGCCTTATGCTTTGGTTTGGAACTCAACCAATAATAAAGTCTATTGCGCTAATAAGGGGAGTGCCGGTGTTACGGTGATTGATGGAGCAACAAACCGTGTGATTACAACAATCGTTGTGGAAGGGAATCCTTGTGCCTTGGTTTGGAATTCAACAAATAATAAGGTCTATTGCGCTAATTATTATTGGAGTGGCAGTGTTTCGGTAATTGATGGGGAAACTAACCAGCTAATCACAACAATCCCGGTGGGAAATTATCCTCGTGCTTTGGTTTGGAACTCAACCAATAATAAAGTCTATTGCGCCAATGAGGGAAGTGACAATGTTTCGGTGATTGATGGGGTAACTAACCAGGTAATCACAACAATTCCAGTGGGAAGATATCCTTGGGCTTTGGTTTGGAACTCAACCAATAATAAAGTCTATTGCGCCAATTGGGGAAGTGCCAATGTTTCGGTAATTGATGGGGAAACTAACCAGGTAATTGAAACAATTCCGGTGGGAAGTGGTCCTCGTGCTTTGGTTTGGAACTCAACCAATAATAAAGTCTATTGCGCCAATCGGGGAAGTGACAATGTTTCGGTGATTGATGGGGTAACTAACCAGGTAATTGCAACAATCCAAGTAGGATATAATTGGCCTTGTGCTTTGGTTTGGAACTCAACCAATAATAAAGTCTATTGCGCCAATTATGGAAGTGCCAATGTTTCGGTAATTGATGGGGCAACTAACCAGGTAATTACAACAATTCCGGTGGGAAGTGGTCCTCGTGCTTTGGTTTGGAACTCAACCAATAATAAGGTCTATTGCGCCAATTATTGGGATAGCACTGTTTCAGTGATTGATGGAGCAACAAACCAGGTAGTCGCAACAATTCAAGTGGGAAGCCGTCCTTATGCTTTGGTTTGGAACTCAACCAATAATAAGGTCTATTGCGCCAACGAGAGAAGTGACAATGTGACCGTGATTGATGGGGTAACTAACCAGGTAATTGCAACAATTCCAGTGGGAGACGAACCTATTACTTTGGTTTGGAACTCAACCAATAATAAGGTCTATTGCGCCAATAATTGGAGTAACAATGTGACCGTGATTGATGGGGTAACTAACCAGGTAATTGCAACAATCCCAGTGGAAAATTTGCCTTCTGCTTTGGTCTGGAACTCAACCAATAATAAGGTCTATTGCGCCAACGAGAGAAGTGACAATGTGACCGTGATTGATGGGGTAACTAACCAGGTAATTGCAACAATCCCAGTGGGAAGATATCCTTGGGCTTTAGTTTGGAACTCAACCAATAATAAGGTCTATTGCGCCAATCTT